>Ga0209515_10001393_pt1 | contig 40856 bp, 30 predicted proteins | sample Subgroupgradi54m_FD_187454 | JGI IMG/M metagenome (GOLD analysis project Ga0209515, IMG submission 187454) | Subsurface groundwater microbial communities from S. Glens Falls, New York, USA - GMW60B uncontaminated upgradient, 5.4 m (SPAdes)... ... | reverse complement strand
TTTGAGGTATTCCCATCTGGCCTGGTGACTCATGATGTAACCCTCCTGTGGCGGGATGACCGTGTGGGTTACATCTTAAATGGCGCGATGATTCCTCGCTCAGTAACATTTTAGACGGCGCGATACGCGCTATACCCTACTATCCTGATTTGTGCTAATATTAACCGTTGCAAATTGCCTGGCTTACGAGATACACGCTAGACTCTACAGCCAAAGAGAAGGCGTGATAGGGGTCGCTCGGCGCGAGGAGGAGCTTCATGGCGGACAGCTTGACCATCATCGACAACCGAACCGGGAAGACGTACGACGTCCCTGTCGAGCACGGGACGATCAAGGCCATGGATCTCCGGCAGATCAAAACCTCTGACGGCGATTTCGGATTGATGAGCTATGACCCGTCGTTTACTAACACCGCTTGCTGCAAGAGCCAGATCACGTTCATCGACGGTGAACAGGGGATCTTGCTGCATAGGGGCTATCCCATCGAGCAGTTAGCCGAGAAAAGCACCTACCTGGAGACCGCGTACCTCCTTCTCTACGGGGATCTCCCAAGCGGCGACCAGATGGATGGATTCGTCAACCAGATCACACGTCATACTATGGTCCATGAGAACATCAAGAAGTTGATGGATGGTTTTCACTACGATGCCCACCCGATGGGGATCCTCTTGGGGACGGTTGGCGCCCTCTCGACCTTCTATCCGGATGCCAAGAATATCATGGATCAGGAGGCCCGCCAAAGGCAGATCATTCGCCTGATCGCCAAGATGCCGACGCTGGCGGCCTACGCCTATCGACATAGCCGTGGGCTGCCGTACACCTACCCGGACAACAGCCTGAGCTTCACCGGCAACTTCCTCAGTATGTTGTTCCGGATTACAGAACCAACATATTACCCGCATCCTGTGTTGGAAAGAGCCTTGGATGTCCTGTTTGTCCTGCACGCCGACCACGAGCAGAACTGTAGCGGCAATGCCATGCGGTCTGTCGGCAGCTCTCATGTCGACCCATACTCGGCTGTGGCTGCAGCCATAGCGGCCCTCTACGGCCCCCTGCACGGCGGAGCCAATGAGGCTGTACTTCACATGCTGAAGGAGATCGGGTCGAAGGACAAGGTAGCCGCGCATATCAAGAAGGTCAAGGCCGGCGAAGTGAGGTTGATGGGATTCGGCCACCGCGTGTATAAGAACTACGATCCCAGAGCCAAGGTCATCAAGCGGCTGGCCGAAGAGGTCTTTGAGGTGACAGGAAAAAATCCCTTGCTGGAGGTGGCCCTCGAGCTGGAGCGAATCGCGCTTCAGGATGAGTACTTCATCGCGCGAAAGCTCTACCCAAACATCGATTTTTATACCGGCTTGATTTACGAGGCGATGAAGTTCCCGATGGACATGTTCCCGGTGCTCTTCGCCATCCCCAGGACAGCCGGTTGGGTTGCCCAGTGGGAGGAGATGCTCCTCGACCCGGAACAGAAGATCGCACGTCCCAGGCAGATCTATCTTGGTCAACTACGGCGCGACTATTACCCAATAACCAATCGACCGAGTCAGGCGCCAGTAAGAGATCGATGAAGCGTTGCGGTACCCGACGCCCGACTTGCTTGGGCCTTGTGGTACCCTGGCGGGGCAGGCATCCGCTCCAGATTACCAGGAGCTGGTCGGTTTCCACAACTAGAGTTGCTCGACGCTTACCTCCTGCAACGTCCTCCACCTATGGTATACTCCCCAACCGAGCGAAAAATCGCAGTCGCGGAGCCAAGAGATGAAAGTCGGTGGTCTTGTTGAAGAAACTGAGGTGAGCGCCCTGCTTGATCTCGAAGGAGAGATCAAGCGGCTGAAAGAAGATTTACATGCGGTGGTACTAGCGCATTATTACCAAGACTCTGAAATTCAGGATGTCGCCGATTTCGTCGGCGATAGCCTGCAACTCTCCCAGCAGGCGGTAAAGACGAGCGCCGAGGTAATTGTCTTTGCCGGCGTCCACTTTATGGCGGAAACGGCAAAAATCTTGAACCCCTCCAAGCAGGTGCTGCTTCCCGACCTAGAGGCCGGTTGCTCGCTGGCGGAAGGGTGCCCACCGCCTCTCTTCAGACGCTTCCGGCAAAAATATCCGGACCACATCGTCATCAGTTACATCAATTGCACTGCTGAGATCAAGGCGATGAGTGATATCATCTGCACCTCGAGCAACGCCGAAAAGATCATCAATCAGATCCCGAAGGAGCAGCCGATTCTTTTTGCGCCCGATCAGAACTTAGGTCGTTATCTTATCAAAAAGACCGGTCGTGATCTGGTGCTGTGGCCTGGCACCTGTGTGGTGCACGAAACGTTTTCCGAAAAGAAGCTCGTGCAGCTTATGCTGCGCCATCCTCATGCCAAGGTGCTGGCGCATCCCGAATGCGAAGCCGGCGTGCTTCAGCATGCCGACCATATCGGCTCAACGAGCGGAATCCTGAATTACGTGAAGCAGAGTGAGGACACCGAATTCATCATCGCGACCGAGCCCGGCATCATTCACCAGATGGAGAAGGCCTGCCAGGACAAGACATTTATTCCGGCCCCTCCAGATGGGGATTGCGCCTGTAACCAGTGCCCCTACATGCGACTCAACAGCCTGGAGAAGCTGTACCTGTGCATGAAAAACCGTGCGCCGGAAATTACACTGGATGAAGAGTTGCGGCTTCTTGCCTTACGGCCAATCCAGCGTATGCTGGACATGAGTTAGGGCTCTCTCCTTTACTCCCATGCCTCTCTCCCTCGTTCAGACCAGCCGCCGAGAAGCCCTCAAGAGGTTTCTTGAGGAAGATATTGGACAAGGTGATGTGACAACCCTCGCGATTGTGCCGCCCGATCAAAAGGCGATCGGCCATTTTGTGGCCAAGGCGCCTCTCGTGCTGGCGGGGATCGAACTGGTTGTCGAGGCCCTCACCCTTTTGGATGAAGGCTTAGCCGTTGAGAGCCGGCATCGTGATGGTGATGAGCTTTGTGAAGGCGATCTGGCAGCATCCGTTCGTGGTCAGGCCAGGGCGCTGCTGACTGGCGAGCGTGTGGCCACAAATCTGCTCCAGCGACTCTGCGGAATCGCCACGCTGACAAGACGCTTCGTTGAGGCTGTCCGCGGAACGCAGGCGAAAATTCTCGATACACGAAAAACCACGCCAGGGCTACGGGTGTTTGAGAAGTACGCGGTTACCGTCGGCGGCGGGATCAATCACCGCTTTGGGCTTGATGACGCGATCTTGATCAAAGATAACCACATCAGGCTGGCTGGCGGTATCCGCACGGCCATTGAAACAGCCCGGCTACATGAGAGCCGTTCGCACCGGTTTGAGGTCGAGGTCACCACGCTCAAAGAGTTGCAGGAGGCCCTCCAGTATGACCTTGACGCCGTTCTCCTCGATAACATGAACCCGGACATGGTTCGGCAGGCGGTGACGTGCGCGCGCGCTCGCGAGAGCGGCAGCAAGATCGTGGTCGAAGCGTCAGGCGGAATAACCCTCGACAATGTTCGGGCATTCGCGGAGGCCGGCGTCGATTGGATCTCCGTTGGAGCCTTGACGCATGCCGCCCCAGCCGTTGACATGAGTTTCAAAATTCACCCCGCGTAAGCCGGCCATGAAAACGGATATCCTGATAATCGGCAGTGGCCTCGCAGGATGTGCCGCGGCGCTGGCGGCGGCCAAACAGGGTGTGGAGGTCACGCTGCTCACAAGATCGCCTCACCCGGAGGAGAGCAGTACCTTCTGGGCCCAAGGGGGGATCATCTATCAGGGGGCAGACGACTCCCCTCAAAAGCTGGTGGCTGATATTGTTGCCGCCGGCGCAGGCCTGAGTTCGCCAGAGGCAGCGTCGCTGGTCAGTCGTGAGGGCCCTAGGCTGGTGAAGGACATCCTCATCGATGAGCTTGGGGTTCCGTTCGACGAATCCTCCGAAGATTCAACCCGATGGGATCTGACTGCCGAGGCCGCACATTCACTTCCACGTATCCTGCATCAGAAAGATCGGACCGGATCGGCGATCCAGCGCGCGTTCATCGAAAAGATGGCCTCGTATCCAAAGGTCAAGCTGCTCTGCGCAGCCACCGCAGTCGATCTGCTCACGATTTCTCACCATTCGGTCGAACCACTTGATGTCTATAAACCTCCGACGTGCATTGGGGCGTATGTACTGGACCAAGCGAGCGGCGAGATCTTTCCCATCCTCGCGAAGGAGACGATCCTGGCGACGGGAGGGCTGGGTCGTGTCTTTCTGCATACCACCAATCCTGCCGGCGCCCGCGGCGATGGCATTGCGATGGCCTACCGGGCCGGCACCCGTTGCATCAATATGCAGTACGTCCAGTTCCACCCCACAACGTTCTTCCATCCCAGCGGACGATTCCTCATCTCTGAAGCGATGCGGGGGGAAGGGGCCCGTCTGGTGGACGGTAAGGGCCGGGAATTTATGACCGATTATCACCCCGATGGATCACTGGCCCCGCGGGACGTTGTCGCGCGCGGGATTCACCAGATGATGTTGGAATCAGGCGAGCCGTGCGCATATCTCGACATCTCCCACAAACCGGCCGATCAGGTCCGCGAGCGGTTTCCCGGGATTTATGCGCACTGCCTGAAGTACGGAATTGACATGACCAAAGAATCCATCCCCGTTGTCCCGGCCGCGCACTACAGTTGCGGCGGCATTGCCGTTGATGAGTGGGGACGATCAAGTCTGCATCGTCTGCGCGCCGTTGGTGAGGTCGCCTGTTCGGGGTTACATGGCGCCAATCGCCTGGCCAGTACGTCCTTGCTGGAATGCCTGGTGTGGGGAACCCGGGCAGGCGCTCAAGCCGCAGCATTCATCGCGCGGGGTGAGGAGTATTATTTTCCCCAGATTGCGCCCTGGCGGTATGAGTGTGAGCCGGTTGATCCGGCGCTGATCGCACAGGACTGGCTCAGCATCCAACAGACCATGTGGAATTACGTGGGCCTCGTTCGCAGCGAAAAACGGCTGAACCGAGCCCACGAGATCCTGCGAGAGCTACATCTTGAGATCTTGAGGTTCTACGAAAAGGCCGAGGTGACTGACGCAATGGTTGGCCTTCGTAACGGCATTCAGACCGCGCTGGCCATCCTGCTGGCCGCTATGGAATGCCGCCAAAGCCTGGGCTGCCACTATCGCATCGACTGAGAAGAGCCTGAGGGAGCGCGCTGAATGAAAGCGGTTCGATTCCACGAGCACGGAGGGCCGGAGGTCCTGAGGTACGAGGATGCCCCCGATCCCACTATTGCCCCGCATGAGGTGCTGGTGAAGGTGAAGGCCTGCGCCTTGAATCATCTAGATCTCTGGTGCCGAAAAGGGATGCTCGGGATCACAATCCCCCTGCCCCACATCTGTGGTTCTGACATCGCCGGTGAGGTGGTGGCGGTGGGAGGCATCGTGACCCGCATTACGCCCGGTCAACGGGTGGTCGTATCACCAGGGGTAAGCTGTGGCCAGTGCGTCCACTGCCTGTCCGGCCACGACAATCTCTGCCGCTCCTACCAAATTATCGGCGGCTACCGGATAGACGGTGGATACGCGGAGTACGTGAAGGTCCAGGAGGTCAACATCCTACTCATTCCGGAAGGCATGTCCTTCGAAGCCGCTGCGGCGTTCCCGCTCACGTTTCTCACTGCCTGGAACATGCTGGTGAATCTCGCGCACGTCAAGCGGGGTGATGAGGTGCTGGTGTTGGGGGCGGGGAGTGGGGTTGGAAGCGCCGCCATCCAGATCGCCAAGCTGTTCGGCGCTCACGTCATCGCCGCCGCTGGCAGCGACGAGAAGCTTGACAAGGCCAAGGCGCTTAGCGCGGATGACGGGATCAACTATGCCAGCCAGGATCTGGTCGCCGAGGTGCGACGCCTCACGGCAAAGCGAGGGGCGGACGTGATCTTCGAGCATGTGGGGGGCGCTGTGTTCGAGAAGCTGATTCCGGTCCTGGCCACCGGGGGCCGCCTGGTGACCTGCGGCGCTACAGCCGGCCACCTGGCTCAGACCGACATTCGCTATCTCTTCATGCGGCAAGCATCGATCCTGGGCAGCTTCATGGGCCCCAAGGCCGACCTGCTGCAGATCGTGCGGGAGATAGCGCGCGGAACGCTCAAGCCGGTAGTAGATCGCGTCTTCCCGCTCCAGGAAGCCGCAGCCGCTCAGTGGGCAATGGAGGATCGCAAGCTGTTCGGCAAGCTGGTCCTAGTAGTGTAGTCAAAGGACAGGTCGGTAGATGGGTGAGGCGTGAGATCATGGGGAGTGCCATGACGTTGGACATCGCGCATCGGGGGGCTGCGGCGCTTGCGCCCGAGAATACGATGGCGGCCTTTGCAATGGCGGTCGAGTTGGGGGCCGACGCCATCGAGCTGGACCTCCACGTAAGCCGGGATGGCGAGCTGGTCGTCATTCACGATAACACGCTTGATCGGACTACCGATGGCCAGGGGCCGGTCCATGCGCGTAGCCTGCAGGAGCTCAAGCGGCTGGATGCCGGTCGCTGGTTTGGCGAGAGCTTTGCCGGTCAGCGTATCCCGACCCTCGCTGAGGTCCTCGATCGTTTCTCCGGAAAGGTCCCGCTCGCGCTTGAGATCAAGGCAGGGTCAGCCTTTTTTCGCGGCATCGAGGAGCGGGTGGTGTCGGTCCTGCGTGAGCATCAGGTCGTCTCACGGGTAGCCGTCGCGTCCTTCGATCATCATGCGCTACTGCGGCTGAAGGATCTGGAGCCCTGCCTTCGAACCGGCGCTTTACTCGTGGGACGGCCCGTGTCGATGTCGGCAGTGGCCGGACCCAGCAAGGCAGATGCCATGGCCCTCGAGTTCAGCCTTGTCACGAAAACAGAGGTCGATGCCTGCCGCGCCGCCGGGCTTCAGCTTGTTGTCTGGGTGGTGAATGAGCCTGCTCAGATGCGCTACTTTATCGATCTCGGGGTCGATGGGATCATCACCGACAGCCCAGACCTGTTGCGTCAGGTCCTGAGCGAGCAGCGCGAGTCCCGCAGGATCTAAAGAGCGATCTACAACCCAACCCGCCTTGAGCCCGCGGCGTAGTATTTCTGGTTGCGAAGCCGCGCTGCCTTGCGATACACTAACGTACTGCTCATCTACATTAAACTAATCCTGGTCCCATCGAATCCTGAGCTTGTCGAAGGGTTAGTGTGATGCTAGATCCCGCTGGCCGCTCCTGAGGGTCTTCAATAATTCCAAATAAGGCCTCTCCTGCCAATCAGGGGCGTCGTGTCGTAGGCGCGGCCATCTCGTCAGCAGGAGAAGAGGTCGCTGGAGGTTGAAGGAGCGCGGAATGGCGGGTACAGGTGCTGCCACAAACCAAGGCCTTGACCGACCCTGGTTCGCCCACTACGACCAATGGGTTCCAACGCGCCTCGAGTATCCGGATATCCCGCTCCACCACTTCCTCTTCGCCTCCGCCCAGAAGTACCCGGATCGGGACGCGATCATCTTCTATGGCAAGAGGCTCGCCTATCGTACCCTGGACGAGGCCGCCACGCGGTTTGCTGCCGCCCTCGCAGACCGCGGGCTGGCGAAGGGCGATAGAGTCTCGCTCTTTCTCCCGAACTGTCCTCAGATGGTCATCGCCTACTACGGCACGCTGCGCGCCGGAGGTCTCGCGGTCTCGACCAGCCCGCTCTACTCCACGCGGGAGCTGGAGCACCAACTGAACGATTCCGGCGCCGAGACCATCGTCGTGTTGTCGAAGCTCTACCCGCTCGTCAAAGAGGTCGCCCCAAAGACCGGCCTCAAGCGGATCATCGTTACGAATATCAAAGAGTACTTCCCGCCCTTGCTCCGGTTGCTCTTCACCCTCCTGAAGGAGAAGCGGCAGGGGCACCGACCTGCAGTGGAGCGAAGGCCGGGGACGGAGTGGTTCTCGGAGATGCTGACCTCCGCTCCAGCGAAGCCCCCCGCCACCACAGTCGGCCCGGATGACCCAGCGCTACTGCAGTACACCGGCGGCACGACAGGCTTGTCCAAGGGGGCCGTGCTCACGCACAGGAATCTGGTGGCCAACACGATGCAGACGGGCGCGTGGATGGTGAAGCCCGCCATGAGCTCAGTCGAAGGGAAGAACGACGGGGTCGAGATCTTCCTTGGGGCGATCCCCTTCTTCCACGTCTATGGGATGACGGTCGTGATGAATCTCTGCATCTCGCTGGGCCACACGATGGTACTCTTGCCGCAATTCAAGGTACAGGAAGTCCTGGAGACGATCTCCAAATATCGTCCCACCCTCTTCCCCGGTGTTCCGACGATGTACGTCGCCATCAATAGTTACCCGGAGGTGAGCAGGTATGACCTCCGTTCGATCAAGGCCTGCTTGAGTGGGGCCGCGCCATTGCCGGTCGAGGTGCAAACCAGGTTCGAGGCATTGACCGGCGCTCGCCTTGTGGAGGGGTACGGCCTAACCGAGACCTCTCCGGTCACACACGCGAACCCGCTCTTTGGCGCCAGGAGGGTCGGGACGATCGGCCTGCCGCTCCCAGACACCGACGCCAGGATTGTCGATCTGGAGAGCGGCGAGCGCACGCTGCCGCCAAGGGAGATCGGTGAGGTGGTGGTCAAGGGGCCCCAGGTGATGGCAGGGTATTGGAATCAGCCGAGCGAGACCGCCATGGTATTACGGGATGGATGGTTGTACACTGGCGACATCGGCTACATGGATGAACAGGGCTACTTCACCATCGTGGACCGCAAAAAAGAGATGATCATCGCGGGCGGCTTTAATGTCTATCCCCGGGAGGTTGAAGAACCCCTGTATGAGCATCCAAAGGTCAAAGAGGCCGTGGCGGTTGGCCTGCCTGACCCATACCGTGGGGAGACGGTGAAGATCTATGTTGTCCTGAAAGCAGGGGAGCACGCCACCGAGCAGGAGATCACCGACTTTTGCAAGCAGAGAATGGCAAAGCACAAGGTTCCCACCCTGGTGGAGTTTAGGCAGGAGCTACCGAAAACACTCGTGGGTAAGGTGCTCCGGCGTGCCTTGCGCGAAGAGGAGATGGCCAAGCGGGGGCCACAATGTTCCTGAAGCGCCTTGGGCGCTGGAGGCCGGTTCTGGCAGACCGCCGGATGAGTGATGCGGACCATCCCGCCACCGATCCGCAGCGTTGAGCTTCGCGACCGGCTGAGCGAGTTGTTGAAGGAGGCGCTCCGAACGGAGAAGGGGGCTGCGCCGCTGTATCTGCTCCGCTCGTTTGCAGGTGTGGCGAGCGGGCAGGGACAGGCCGAGGTGAGCCGTGATGCGCTGGTCGAGGCGGCAGAACGAGCCTTCTGCGAGGTCAGGATTGGGGTTGCCGCTCCGGAGGCACTCGATGAGTTGCTCGCTGCGCAGCTCTTACGCCCCCTGGCGAAGGCTGGCGAGGAAGCGTGGCTCGCCCCTGGGGAGGAACTGCAAGCGGAGCTTCCGGCCGCTATCGGTAGAATTGAGGCCTACTGCCGGGCGCTGGAGATGCTGTCACGGCGGCCGATTCGCTCTCCTCACCCGGTGGAACGAGCGCTGGAAGAGGCTGCGTGCCTCTTTAACGAGGGCCTCTTCTTCGAGGTGCACGAGGTCCTGGAGGCGGTATGGCTTACTGAAGTGGAGGGGGTGCGTCTTCTCTTGCAGGGGCTCATCCAGATCGCGGTCGGGTTTCACCACCTGGAGAACAACAACCTCAGGGGCGCCCTTTCGCTCCTCATGGAAGGGGTTGAGAAGGTCAAGGGGTATGGTTCTGGTCGGTCCGGCTTGGAGCTGGGTCGGTTCCTTGCGCAGGTCGAGGGCGCCAGACGCTCGATCGAATCGCTCGGGGAAGAGGCATTTGACCGCTTCGATCGTCAGATGATCCCACAGATGCGACTGCTGGAGTGAACCCTGGACATTGGCACATGATCGAACACTGCTCGAGGCCTGATCGATGACGATCCGAAAACTGCTCTCTGCCACGGTCCTCAGCTATCCGCGGACCGCACTGGTTCTGGCGGTGATCTTGACCATCCTGTCAGTCCAGATAGCGATTCAGCGGCTGCGTTTCACCTCTACGCATGATGCGCTGTCTTCCCTCAACGGAAGGATGGGCCAGGTTCAAGAACGATATAACCGGGCGTTTGGCGATCCGGACAGGGCGGTCATCGTCATCGAGGCCAAGAATCGGGAACAGGCCAAGCGCTTCGCCGCCGCACTAGCCCTTCGGCTGAAGGCTATGGCCACGGATATCGAGGAGGTCATTTACCGCTTCGACCTCAAGTCATTGGAGGACCGATTCCTCATGTACCTTTCCCCGGAGGAACTGGCTGACCTGAAGAGTAAGCTCCAGGAGCATCGCGCAATGCTGGAGGAGCTGTCTGCCGAACCGGGCCTAAACCGCCTGTTCCAGATCATCCGTCGAGAGATCAGCACCGCTCTGGTGGGTCACCTGTTCACCGGCTTTCTGGAAGAGCAGGAGGGTGAGGCTAAGCGTCCAGTTGAACTGGCCCCGCTCCTGAAGCTGCTCACGCAACTGAATGCCTGGACCGCTGCCCCACGGACCTACACGTCACCATGGAGTCAGCTCTTCGTCGAGGCCGACGAGAAAGGCGATCGAGAAGGGTACCTGTGGTCCAGCAACAAGCAGTTCCTGTTCGTCCTGGCCACCGTGAAGGCGGACACCAAGAGCTTGCTCAAGTTCGAGCGGCCGATTCAAGGGATCCGCAGAGAGATCCGGTTGCTGCAGTCACAGTATCCTGGACTCAAGGCCGGCGTGACCGGGGGTCCCGCCCTCGAGCATGATGAGGTCACCGCCGCACAGCGGGATTCCGGCCTGATGACCGCCATCTCACTCCTCGGCGTGGCCCTGCTGACAGTGGTGACCTTTCGCGGTGTGACAAGACCCCTGATGGGGACCCTCGCTCTCGTCCTGGGTGTCTGCTGGGCGTTCGGGTTTGCCGCCGTCACGGTTGGCCATCTGAACATGCTGTCGATGGTCTTAGCGCCACTGCTGATCGGGATCGGAATGGACTACGGGATCCACCTGCTGGCCCGGTACGAAGAAGAGCGAGGCGCAGGCCATTCCATCCGGCAGGCGTTGGAGCAGGCATTCGAGGGCGCTGGTCCAGGCATCCTCCATGCTGCGTTGACAACCTCTGTGGCTCTTTTTACTCTTATCCTCACGGGGATTGGCGTTTTACAGGAGTTGGGCTTGATCACAGGCTGTGGCCTGCTGCTCACGCTGATCTCGACCTTCGTGGTCCTGCCACCACTGCTCATGTTGTGGGACAAGCGACCTGCCCGGAGCTCCGTTGAAGGGATGGTCGGCGAAGCACACGCGCCACGCAGGCTGTTACCCAGACCTCCAGATTTTCTGGAATTCTGGTATCGGCGGCCTCGTACCGTCCTTGCGCTGTCCGCGGTCGGCACGCTGGCCGCCCTGTATGCGGTGAGCGGTCTGGAATTCGACGGTAACGTCCTCCGCCTTCAGGCGGAAGGAACCGAGTCGGTAACCTGGGAGCTGAAGATCATCCGGCAATCCGAGCGCTCTATCTCCTACGGGGTGATCCTGGCCAAGAGCCTCGAAGAGGTGAGAGAGAAGACTTTGGCTCTCGAGGCCCTTCCCTCTGTGAGTAAGGTGGAGAGCATCGCGATGGTCATCCCGAAGGATCAGGAACGAAAACTCCGGCTGGCTCGCGAGCTCAGCCCCCTGCTAGTTGGGTTGAATCTCGCGCAACTTCCCCCACCGGCCCCTGTTGATCTGGACGAGCTGCTGATCACGCTGCAGCGGATCAAGGCGAAGATGCTGACGGCTGATGACGCCAAGAAGTGGGCTGGGGAGGAGAAGCCGCCTCTGGAGATGATGGCACGGGTAAGAAGCCTGGTCGGGGAGTTCGAGCGACTGCTCCAGCGGTACGATCATGAAGAGATCCGTCAGAGACTTTCCGTCCTTCAGGTCAAACTGTTTCAGGATTTCCATGACAAGGTGTCGCTCCTTACCAGGGCAATGGCTTCTGGTCCGGTCCGGCTCGATGATCTGCCAAGCGATCTGAAAAAACAGTTCGTGGGGCAGGATGGTTCGTATCTGCTCCGAGTGTACCCACGAGGCGATCCGTGGGAACTCGCCTCTCAGGCCGTGTTCGTGGGCGACCTGAGAAAGGTTGATCCTGACGCCGTCGGCGACCCGGTAAAGGGGTACGAGGTCATCACCGCGATGAAGCGAGGGTATCAGCAGGTGGGGATCTATGCCTTGATCGGGGTTGCTGCGCTGTTCTTACTGAACCTGCGCGACCTGCGCTACTTCCTACTGGCCAAGGTCCCGCTTCTGGTTGGAGCTGTCTGGACCGCTGGCCTGATGCACTTGCTTGGGTTAAAGTTCAACCTGGCCAACTTGATCATCATCCCGCTGCTCGTAGCGCCTGGAGTGGAGAACGGTCTGTTGATCATCCACCGCTTCCGAGAGGAGGCGGAGGCCTCCGTACTGCCAAGGAGCTTGGGAAAGGGCGTAGTGCTGTCGTCACTCACAACCATGATCGGCTTTGGCAGCCTCCTGATTGCCCATCACCGTGGAGCCTACAGCATCGGTCTCCTGGTGACGCTGGGCGTCGGGGCGGTCCTGGTAGTCTCTGTGATCGTGTTGCCGGCCCTCCTTACCGTTGTTGCAAGACGGCCATCAAAAAGCGCGATCCCGAGCTCTGACTTCCAGGTTCCGGGTTGAAAGCGCCCCTGGACGCGTTGAACCGGGAGCTTGGAACATGGAACGAGAAACAGTAATGAACTACCCCGCAGCAAGCTGCGGGGTATCGTCTTCTGTTCTGGCCCGTCATTCCGTGCTTGACACGGAATCCAGTCGGGCCCTTCCGGATACCGGCTTCCGCCGGTATGACGAACTCGCGGCAAGCCGCGGGGAATGAACCCCCAGTGGATTCAACAAAGGAGAAGTGATATGTCAGGTGCAATGAGGTTAACCGTACGAACGGGAGTGTTCAGTGGAGTCATAGCCCTGGTGTTGCTCGTCTCTGCGACTTTCGCCTTAGCGAGCGAAACAACCGATCAAGTGAAGACTGAGCTGGATCACCTTACGGGTATCGTGAAGGACCCGGCCTTACAGGAGAAGGCAAAGGAAGAGGTGCGGAAGTCGATAGTCAAGAAGCGGATTGTACGCTGGTTCGACCTGCAGGAGATGGCACGCCGCTCTCTGGCCAGCCACTGGGCAAAGAGATCAGTTGAGCAGCGAAAGGACTTCGTTGAGTTGTTCGGGGACCTGTTCGTAGAGTCCTATACCACGTTAGTGGTCGATCATCTCGGCGACCAGCAGGTAATCTACCTCTCTGAGAAGATCGATGAGCGGGACGCCATCGTCAATACCAAGTTCCTCTCGAAACGGAATGATCCGACCTTTGTTGACTTCACTCTCCTTCGTCGAGGCAACGCCTGGGTTCCCTACGACGTGGTGATCGATGAGGTCAGCATCGTGGGAAATTACCGCACCCAGTTCGATAAGGTCATCCGGGACAAGTCGTACGAAGACCTCGTCAAGAAGATGCGGCTCAAGCGGGAGGCGGAGGGGTTAGGATCAACAACAAAGAAGGGGTCGATGTAGCCCCGCCGCCCCTTCGACTGGGCCTGTGGTGAGCCATGTCGAACCACTCAGGCAGGCTCAAACCACGCCCATGCCGGCTCGATAGGCATCCCCGGATTCGTAGTAATCAAGCCCGGAGTGGTCAAGCACCTCCTCCCCAACCAGGATGCGCAAGGTATTTGTCAGCTTCAGATGTTGGATGAACAGATCATGCTCCGGCTTCAGGTCCGCTCGGGCCATCGGAGACTTGAAGTAGAACGAGAGCCACTCCTGAATGCCCGATAATCCGGACCGTTGGGCCAAGTCCAGAAATAGAGCCAGGTCGAGGGCTACCGGCGCTGCCAGGATGGAGTCCCGACAGAGGAAGTTGATCTTGATCTGCATCGGCTGACCGAGCCAGCCGAAGATGTCGATGTTATCCCACCCCTCTTTGGCATCGCCCCGCGGCGGATAATACTCAATTCGGACCTTGTGGAACACCTGGCCATACAGGTCCGGATAGAGCTCCGGCTGCAGAATCGCGCCCAGCACCGAGCTCTTGCTCACCTCCTTGGTTCTGAACGATCCCTGATCATCCAGCACCTCGCCGTCCCGGTTCCCCAGGATGTTGGTGGAAAACCAGCCGGTCAGCCCCAGCATCTTGGCCTTCAGCCCTGGCGCGACCACGGTTTTTAGAAAGGTCTGGCCCGTCTTGAAGTCCTTCCCGGCGATCGGGACGCGCCTTTTGCGAGCGTACTCTACCAGCGCCGGGATATCCACGGCCAGATTGGGTGAACCATTCGCAAAGGGCACACCAGCCGAAATAGCGGCATAGGCATAGATCATGCACGGGGAGATTTCCGGGGCGTTCGCCTTGAGGCCGGCTTCAAAGGCCTCGATCGTCTCGTGCACGGGGGACGGCTGCATGAAGACCTCTGTTGATCCACACCAGACCATCACGACCCGCTCTATCCCCTCTCTCCGACGGAATGCCTCGATATCTTCGATCAGCATATCCGCAAGGTGCTTCTTGCTCGGGCCGGCTTTGAGGTGCGGTCCCGACAACCTCCGCACATAGGCCTGCTCGAAGACCGCCGGCCACGGCCTGACAGACTCCAGTCGGTCTTTGACCTGGTCCAGCAACTCCCTGGACAGTACCCCGGCATGGCACGCGATCTGATAGGCGTTCTCAGGAAAGATGTCCCAGCCACCGAAGACCAGATCGTTAAGATCAGTGAGGGGGACCACCTCCTTGATCAGGGCAAACCGAGGGTTGGTCCGCTTGCCCAGGCGCATCCGCTGCATCTGCGTGAGGGACCCGTGCGGTTGGGCAAGCCCTTTGTTGATCAGGTGGACTCCTGCGATCAGGGTAGTGGCCACCGCCCCCAACCCCGGGAGCAGCACCCCAAGCGTACCTGTGGCCGGTTTAATCGCCCTGATCAGTTCCGGATAGAGAGAACTCTTTTCGCTCATGCCTTTACCCTTTCCCTGCGTGAGGTCCACAGCAATATGAAGAAAAAGAGCGGCGCACCGAAGGCGGCCAGAACCAAAAACCAATGAGCCTTTCCTAATGCCGATAGGATGACGACAAGGTAGATGAAATCCCGCCTTGCGAGGGAATCGGCAAGGGTGGTAAGGCGGGATGGGGCTTCTGAGTTGGTGATGGAGGTAAAGAGCGGCCCCTCGGAAACCTTGTTACGCATGGTCTGTCGGTAGACGAAACCGGCTGACAGGAGGGTGCCGATCACCGCGGAAACCGCTAAGACCAAGGGGATGGGAGCCTTGATGGCCATCTGCCATCCCAGACCGATGCATACAAAGACTGCCGAGTGTACAACATTATCTCCCCAGAAGTCCAGGATGCCGCCCAGGCGAGATTCCAGATACTTGAGCCTGGCGATCTCCCCATCGCAGCCGTCCAGGATCGAATGCAAGAGAAACAGGAGCGCGCCGGTCAGTTGATACGCGGGCGTGGACGAGAGGAAGAACAGGGCCCCCAATAGACCTATCGCCACGCTCACGGCTGTCATCTGGTTCGGGGTGATGTCCGTGCGCACGAGGCGCCGGGTGACTGCCAGTGAGATCTTCCGCTCGAAATGCCTCGACATGAAGCCTTCTGCGTCTTTGATCAGACCGCGCAGGAGCCACCGCTCGGCATTACGAAGATCCGCCCGGCTCGAGACCCGGACCCAGGCTTCGCTCCCCGATCGGAGTCGGGGACAGGCATCTATGGGGGCGTCCGCTTTTTGGTAGGTCCGCTCCAGTCCGGAGAACACAGACAGATCATCGTTGGCACGCCCAACTATTGACAGAAGGGCCTTGGGGTCAGCCGTCTCAACGGCAGCGATCCCGCTGGCGGGGACATGCATCGTCTCAGCGCGTAACGGCATCTCGATGAGATGCGTGAGCAACGAGGGGCGTGGGAGAAGGTTAGAGGCGAGCACCAGGATACGGCTGGAGTGCGGGTGACCTGTCTCCGTGCGACGCACAGGCAGGTCAATGAGCTTATCTGGAGGAAGCAGCACTGCCCGCGTTCCTGTCAATAGCCTCGTGAGCCCGGGCCAGCCGGTATCCACTACCAGAATCTCGTGGCAGCCCGCGCGGAAGGCGGCCATCACAATGCGCCGAAGCAACGGGATCCCGGCCACAACGGTGTCCGGGGAGATCTCTCCCGAACCTTTCGTCATCATGATCAGGACCGTGGCTCCCTTCATGACCATACGTTCACACGCAATGTAGGGGCGATGCTTGCTGCGCCCTCTGGGCAGGGCAAGCCCTGCCCCTACACGGACAAATGCTGGCCTCCTCTGGCGTGCGATTCCTTGGCAAGGTGCAGAAGTTGCGCGCAGCGCGAAGCCATGGCGAGATTCTCTCCGCTCCGCTCAGCGCCCGAAATCTCCTGCAGAAAATCGTCCCTCACCTGGCAGAACCACTCCGGATGGTGGGAGCCCTGCGAGAGCGACTGTTCGAATTTCCAGCTCTGCTCACCACTCTTACCTGTCAGGAGCAGGATGTCGTCATCGACCCGGATGGCCCCACAGGTCCCCTCGATCACAGCGCTATTGCCCCGTGAAGACGCATCCCACGTCAGAAAGATATCGGCTACTGCCTCGGGAAAGTTCACCTGGACGGTCGCTGTATCCTCAACGGGCCATTCCGGATGCGCTCGCTTCTCGAGCGTGGCGGAGATCGTCCTCGGGTCTTGACAAAGCCAGCGCAGGATGATGTACAGGGCGTGCCAACCGTGGTCAAGCAGGATTCCGCCACCCGCCATAGCCGGATCGAGCCTCCAGTTGCCTATCCTCGACGCCGATCTGGGATCGTGCGCTGCTCCCCCTCGACTAGGCTCCTGGCAGGCCCTTCGACTGGGCTCAGGACAGGCTTCGACGGAGCCTGTGGTGAGCCCAGTCGAACTGCCCATGACAGGCCCTTCGACTGGGCTCAGGACAGGCCCAACCGAGATTGACGGTTCACGACGGAGCACCTGCCAGCTTATGTACCGCACTGTCCCGATCTGCCCCTCCAGGATTAAATCCGTTGCCTTTTTGATGATCGGCGCGTACAGCCAGTTATGAACGGTATGCAGGACTCGCCCGCTTTCTACTTGAGCACGCCTCACGAGTCGCAGCTCATCGAGAGAGAGCACGAGAGGCTTCTCACATAAGACATGGAGTCCCCGGTGCAGCGCCATCCGGGTGAGAGATGCGTGGGTTCCAGGGGGCGTGCAGATATCGAGGAAGTCGAGGGGCTCGGAGGCAAGCAGCGCCTCGACCTCGGTGTAGAGCCTGGCCCTTGGAAGACGCCATCGGGCCTCGACGAGCCGAGATTCGAGGGCATCAGCGGCGGCAACGATCTGGGCCCGCTCGCACCCCTCCCATCCTGGCAGATGCCCATTTACCGCCACATTTCCCAGACCGATGATGGCGCCTCTCAACATATCTAAAGTAGGGTTCAGGGTATACGAGGGAAAAGCCATAGGGTGGCCTAACCCATCCACCCTATTCCCTATACCCTTTCTTTTCTAATTCGGCAAAGGCCTCATCAAGGATAGCCAGGCCTTCCAATGCCTGCGCCTCGGCGATGGGAAGCGGCGGATTGATCCGGATATTGTAGGAATAGCACATAGCGAGCAGCCCCCTTCGGAGGCAGGCCTGAAACAATCTTTGCGTGATTGGCTTCGACAGTGGTTCCTTAGTCTGCCTATCCTTGACCAGTTCGACCCCCAGTAAGAGCCCTCTGCCCCGCACGTCGCCCACAAACGGGTATTTCTCCTTCATCACTTCCAGCCGCTTCAGCATGACCGCGCCGACGTGCTTGGCATTCGCCACAAGCCGATCCTTAACGATCACCTCGAGGGTAGCCACCCCCGCCGTTGCGGCAAGCGGATTGCCTCCATAGCTTGAGGAGCTTCCACTCGGATTGCCAAAGGGCTTGCTCGCCATCAGCTCTTGTGTCGAAATTACCCCGCTGACAGGGAACCCGCCGCCCATCCCCTTACCGACCGTCATCACGTCCGGTACGATCGGCTCGTGATCGCACCCCCACATCGATCCGGTGCGGCCAAAGCCTGTGAGCATCTCGTCGGCGATCAGTAGGGCGCCACACTCCTTGGCAATCGCCTGCACCGCGCTCAAGAACCCTGGGGGCGGAATTACATTTCCGGCGGTCCCCTGGATCGGTTCCACGATGATCGCGGCGATCTCGCCCTGGGTCTGATACTGGATCACCTGGCGCAAGACATCCGCGCAGGCGATCCCACAGTCGGGATAACGGAGCTTCAAGGGACAGCGATAACAGTTAGCATACGGGGCGCTGTAGAGACCAGGCATGAAGGGCCCCATCTGCTTCTTGAAGTCATCCCCCAACAGCCCAAGGACCCCGCCGGTCTTGCCGTGGAACCCGCCCCAGAACCCGACAAACTCGAACTTCTTCGTCGCCGACTTGGCGAGTCGGAAGGCAGCCTCGACCGCCTCCGCCCCACTGGAATACATCTGAATCCGCTTGAGCCCTTTCGGCGTGACCGATGCTAACAGCGCAAGAAACCGGGCCCGGTTCTCAGTGGTAAAGCTACCGAACGTTAGCCGCTCGAGCTGGGCCTTCATCGCCTCGACGTAATGAGGGTGCGTATGCCCGATGCTCCCCACACCGATCCCAGCCATGAAATCGAGATACCGGTTGCCGTCCTCATCGATCAGGGTACACCCTTCCCCTCTCGCCATCGCCAGCCCGGAATACAGCGCAATCGACTGCAGGCCCGGCGCCATGTGGCGCGCCTCACGGGTAAAGATCGCCCTCGACCGCTTTCCAGGAATATTTCGCTTCATAGGAGTGCTCCCTGTCTGAGGCGACACAGCAGCCACGTGGCGATCTGGGGAGCAGCCTCCTCGCGGAACAACGCAAACGAAGGCCAGGCATTGATGTCGATGAGGAAGAACTCCCCGGTAGGTGTGATGATGGCATCACCTCCGTACACCTCAAGACCGATGGTGGAAGCCGCCCGCTGGGTGAGGGTCTGTAATGCCTCCTCCGAAAAGGGATACCGAGCCAGCTCCTGATCCCGGTGATAGAACCACTTAAACCATGCGTCCTTCCAATGGCCCGCAAGTGGCCTCCCGATCCCGTAGAACTTGATCAAATCTCCCGGAATGTGCTGCTGCAGTACCACGTGGGAGATTCCCCTGTCGTGGAGCGCTGCCAGAGCCACCCGGAGATCCTCCGGAGACGACACGAGTTCGACATCCCCGGATTGGGTATTGTGGACATCGGCTCGCTTGACCCAGATCGGGAAAGGGCCTGTCGGAAGCTGTGGCGAAGGATGACTAGGGTCTGACGAGTTGCTCGAGATGATCTGGCTTCTTGGGATCGGAATCGCTGAGGCGGCGAGGAGCGGGATCATTCGGTCCCGATAGGTGTTCAGCACAGCCTGCAGAGGATTAACATGTGGGATGGCTTTCATCTCAATCGGCTCAAGGGAACTCAGGGTTTCCACTCGCTCGCACATTAAAAACACAAGCGACGGCAAAGGGTCTGCCACGAGTCCAGTCGAAGGGTCGCCTGTCCCAGCAGGTTTTAAGCAGGGATCGGCCGCTCCGAGCTCCTCCGGCGTCTTGAGGTACACCTGGTAGCCAGCCGCTTCGATATGTTTGGCCACGAGCCTCAGGATCTCAGCATCATCGAATTCTCGGCCCGGCGAGTGCTGCTGTTCACGATAAATTCCCCAAAGGTGCGACATCATGAGGTACTGCCTCCGAGTGTAAACCAGGGTTTAGAGTGTAGGGTATAGGGTTAGGCGAAGCTGATCTCTGCCGTAAACCCTAACCCCTAGGCCCTGTCTTCTCATGTTCTTGTACAAGGGTTTCGGCCAGGTGAAGATCCTCGGCGCGATCGACGTCGATGACCTGGTCAATGATCACCCCATAGACCGGGATCCCGCGATCAACCATCCAGGCCAGGAAGTCGCGAAGCCGGCCGAGCGTAGACGGGTGAGGGGCTTGGGCAAAGATTGAGCCGGATACAAGGTAGAGTCCGGCGGTCACGACGTCACCCGAGCTGCCCCCTACTCCCGTCACGCGCCCGGAAGGATCGAGGGTCACCCAGAGGGGCTTCTCGTCGGCCACGAACGGTGTCACAGCCAAGACGACGGAAGCCTGACTGCAGCGCCGGGCCTGATCGACAAACCGGCGGAATGCCGGTTCCGGACAGATCCAATCCACAGTAGACATGAGGATGGGGCCTGGACCGGATCGCCCACCGACCTCCCAGAAGCTTTCGTACGATGAGCGTGTGGTTTTCACGATGCAGCGGACGTCGAGGTTCGGGAAACGCTCCTGGATGAATATGGCGCACTCCCGGTCGTCCTCGTTGAAGATGATCCGTAGCTGTGTGATGCCGACCTTCACAAAATTGCTCATCACCCGCTCAATCAACGGGACGCCTGCCACCGGCACCATCGGCTTCGGCATCCTCAAGCCGTCCCTTTTTAGCCGGGAACCTTCCCCGGCCGCAATGATGCCCCCTATAAGGGTTGTGGGCGCGCTCACAGGAGCGCCTCCAGAAGATCTGCTAAAGACCTGATCATGGGGTCACCCGAGCAACAGGGCACGGCAGCGCCGGAGTGGTCTGATACCAGCCAGATATGGGGCATCCCAAGACGTTTCGCCCCCTCCATGTCTCGATGCAATGAGTCGCCGACGAATACCGCTTCTCGTGGGTCGATTTGTAATTGTGTCAGTGCGACCTGAAAGATTCGGGGATCCGGCTTGGTGAACCCGACACGCGCCGAATCAACCAACACGCTCATGAGCGGGGTAAGCCCACACTCGAGACAGACGCGTTCGAGATTACCATAGAAGTTCGAGATGATGCCGAGTCGAAATCGTGCTGACAGCTCCCGCAGGATCGCAAGGTTAGAACGAATCTTATCCAGCGAGTCCTGAAGAAACCTGTCGCACAGACGCGACGCTACCCTCGCGTCGGCCACATTCAACGCCTCCAGCACGCCCGTGATCTGGATCAGGAGGCTCTCTCGAAACGAGCAGCCCGAGAGCCTCCGAGCTACCAGAGCATCATCGCCAACATAGTAGGCTTGATCGTATCTCTCGCGGTCCACCGTCACGTGCTCGGCTAGATAGAGCGGATAGAATCTATCTTTCCAGGCGACCCCGTCGGCATCCAGCGTTCCCCCGAAGTCGAAGAGAACAGCTTTCGGCGGCTCTTCTACTTTCCGGCTTGAGGCGATCGTCTGTGGTGCTGTAGCCATCAGCCAGTGACCTCCCTGGTCGCTCCGGCGATTCCCGCCTTCATCGCGAGTAGGATGAGCAGGCCGGGAATTGCCCAGGTGATCTCTCTCCCCCGGCGAATAATGCTGTAGACGGCCCCTTGCGCGGTGGGCAACCCTAAGGCTGAGAAGACGGCGACCCGTACCGTTTCGGCGCTCCCGACCCGCTCCGGGATAAAAAAGATGATGCTGTTTAGCGCCATCGCCAGGCTCTCCACTGCCACCGCCGTCCCGAAGCTCGGTTTCGCTGAAAGCCACTGGAGCACAAGGTAGGTTTCGAGCAGGCCCCCACACCATCCCAGCAGGCAAAGAAACGTTGCCCAATAGAACACCGGCATGCGTGTCTTGTAGAAGAGGGCAAACCATCGATCCAACGATGCTGTGGCGTGCCCTTGGGGGTTGAGATGCTCCGGCTTGATCCCGATTCTCACCAGCCCACGGAGCAAGGTCCCGAAGGCCCCCCTCTTCAGGACCCAGAAGGCGGCAACAACAAGGGCCCCCATCCCTCCTGCAAGTCCGAGCGCGACCACCCTCAGCCCCATGGGGAGCGCGAACTGGGCTACGGCAATGCTCAGGCCCAGACTAAGAAATACAACCTGCGCCACGATCTCCGCGTGTTTGTGAACCATGATCGAGGTCACCGATCGGCTGAACCCAACCGACCTACTCAGCAGATGCGCTTTGACAGGCTCTCCCGTTAAGTTTGCAGGCGGAACAAAATAGTTGATGGAATCCCCGGCTAGGTAGACGCCAAACATCCGCCAATATCCGATCCGCCTAGTCCTGGAGCCGATCAAGACCCACCAGCCAGCCATGAAGGCCATCTGTGCAAAGAGGAATAGGACGACCAGCACGAAGAACCACTTTCCGATTAAAGCGATGTTCGCCCGAATCGCCGGCCATCCGATCTGCCCACAGAGCCAGACTATCCCGATAAGCCCGGCCAGAATGAGGAAAGGTTGCAGCCTAATCCTGAACAGCTTCCGTTCTCTTTTCAGGGTGGCACAGGGCATCCCAACGCGCCATCGAGCCCATGCGCTTTATCAGGCACTGTCATCGTCATCCTTCCTGCTCACCATCAGGCTTCTCAGTTACTCAGAAAAGACTTCACACTGTAGACTGGTTCGTGGGCGTATCCCTCCTCGGTTTGTCCACCGGAATCAGCCGGTAGACAGGTTATGGAACCACCGGGAAAATACGCCCTTTTTCCATGTTCTACAAACCTCGGAACGGGACCTCAAGGATGATGACGTCACCCCCATTATCCATCGGCCTTTTGGCAACGTTACACCCGATGAACCCAGCACCACCCGTGATTAGGGCTTTCACCTCTACACCTCCAAGTTTGCAGGAGACAACTTAACCTGCTATCCGTTGGAGCTTTGAGTTGGGGGTCCCTGTGATAGAGTAAGCATCGAAGTCCTCTAGAACTTCGGCAAAATCAATTCGATGCATTGCTCTCCTCGGGGGTCCCTCCGATCTCAGTATGGATATGAGCACTTCGAGCTTGTGCTGCACTGTATTGTTTAGCAAATCGCTTCGCGAAACCAATGGCTTCCTCTGTCAAGGCGTGTGCGCCTCCAAGGAGGTGCGCGTACACATAAATTTGAGCTAGTCGCTCGACTCCGATGGCGCGTTCGAGGGCCTCTGTAATACTCCTACCGACGACAACCGCACCATGGTTGGCCAGCAGGACAGCGTTGTCTTCCATCCCAAGACAGTCCGCTGCGGCCTTTGCCAGTTCTTGGCTGCCAGGAGGGAAGTAAGGGGCAGTGCGGATGACCCCGATGTCGGCAGCCTCGTCGAGGATAATAGGGATGGTCTTCCGGGCGATGGCCGCAGCTTGTGCAAAGGTCGAATGGAAATGAATGATAACCGATACATCGGCCCGTGCTCGATAGAGTGCCCGATGGAGCTCGATCTCCGAAGATGGAGATCGTTTGCCTGCAACCCTATCTGAGTCGAGAGAGGCGAGCACAATATCCTGAGGCCCGACAAGTTGGTAATCCATTGCGCTCGGCGTAATCAAGAACAGCTTCCTGTCTGACTCTAAGGTGCTCACATTGCCAGTTGACCCAGTAACAAGCTTCCAGTCCAATAATCTTCGGCATGCCTGGACAATCTGCCTTCGTCTTTCGATTTCACTGCTATTGCTGAAATTAGTGTCCATATCAGTAGTGTCCGGTTATCGATTGAACAATGACAACTGGTTACAGCTCTCGTCCTCCGCAGTCGAATCGAGCGTGCTCGTAAGCGCCTGAATCAAGGGCATTCGTTCGAACAGGGTCACGCTGAGGACCTGAAGAATTGTGTAGAGGCTCTGTGGCAACGCGAGGCGCTTCTTGAGGATCGCCACCAAGACATAGACGCTGATCGCGATCCAGAGCGTTTTGACGGCGTTCGCGGAGGCTCTCCCGGTAGGTCAACTGGGCGAAGGCCAGACACAAGAACTGGTCGAGGCACGAGAAGCCGCGGACCTTGTACTCGCCGTGGTAGCGGGCTACGCAGGCGTGGAACTCGGCAGCGGGAGACACTCCATGACCTGCGCGAAGACGGTGCGACCACTGTTCATGGGCCACTCCTTTCGTAAAGGACTGGCCCCAGTGTATCCGGACATTGAAATCGATTGTGCGCATGACGACCACTAATCGCTTATCAGTTCAGCAGTTACGGCGATGGTCTGACGCAACAACCGGACAGTAGCGAGTCCATATATTTGAAGTGGATTAACAACGTCTCAGTGCTCGGTCAACTGACAGCACCGGTTGCATATAGGTAGCCCCCCTTGTTCTGCAAGCATGCGTCTAAACAACTGATAGCGTGGACCACTCCAGAACTCTAGAAATGGCTGTTCGTTGATGTTACCCATCGATAGCGCTTCGTCCATGAAAAGATTACATGGCCACACGTTCCCGTCCGCATCTATTGTCGGCTCCAAATACGGGATTGGACAATGGCTCCTGCCAAGATTCCATGAATAGTCGAGATAAAGGCGACTGATCTGAGCAAGGATGAACTTTCGGTACAAGTTCTAAACGAAAATCGAGCTGCTCTTTTTTAAAGCTGCTCTATGGTTTGTCTAATTTTGATGGCACCATCGGCAAAATCTCGGTAATCATCCAGAAATCCCCTCCAGGAGGGTTGATCTCCTAATGTAAGGGGTCTTCCGCAGAATCTGTGGGTGGAAAAAGGCAGAAAGGAAGGGGGCCTTTCCGCCTAGTCCTGGAGCCGATCAAGACCCACCAGCCAACCATGAAGGCCATCTGTGCAAAGAGGAATAGGACGACCAGCACGAAGAACCACTTTCCGATTAAAGCGATGTTCGCCCGAATCGCCGGCCATCCGATCCGCCCACAGAGCCAGACTATCCCGATAAGCCCGGCCAGAATGAGGAAAGGTTGCAGCCTAATCCTGAACAGCTTCAAACCCCTCAGAGCTGCTCCATGAAGGAGGCGATCTCATCGAGCTTGACGCCTCGAACGGCGATCTCGGGCGTATAGACGACCTCGTCTGCCGCCCAGACCAAGGTTTCCTTTACCTCCTTGCCGATCGCGAGGATGTTAGAGAGGATCGTGTGGATATTATCGTTGATCCGCACCGTGTTTGGTTTCAGCGGCGTCGTGATCCGTCCGTCCTTGATGATGTAAGAGTCGCCAACCACTGTGCAGGTGAAATCGCCGTCCCGCAGCCCATTGATGGGATACGTATACCAGATCCGGCCGATCAGCAGGCCGTCTTTCACAGTGGCGATTAGCTCATCGAGACTCTGGTCTCCACCCTGCACGACAGCATTGGTTGGGGCGATACCGGCTTGGACACCGAACTGTCGGCCGCCACCGGCCCAGAACCGGAAACCGTTCCGCGGTACAATCGCGCTGCCGTGCTGGTTCGGGTCCACCCCCAGCTTCTCTACGCCCCTGGGATCTCTTAAAATCCGCTGCCGCTCATAATAGTTGGTGAGCAGCCCTACCAATCTCCCCCGCTGGATCAGGCGTGTTTTCCCGGTCGATAGTCCTTCGCAGGTGATCCCCTTGCTGCCCATCAACCCGCGCTGGCTGCCATGGTCATAGAGGGTGAGCTGCTTCGACGCGACCCGCTTCCCGAGCCGTCCCATGAACGGAGAGCTGTCGCTGTAGAAGGTGCTGAGGCTAAGGGAAGGCAGGATCAGATTGTTCAGGAGGTCGGCTACGGGCTGACGCCCGAAGATGACCGTATACTCCCCACCCTTGATCCGCTCTCCGCCAATCGCCGCAAGGGCGTTGTGTGCGGCTTCTGCACCGGCGTCGTCAGTGAACTGATCCAGGCGGGTGCCGGCGGAGCAGCCGCTGCCTTTGGAGGCCTTGGCCTCGACCATTGCGGTGATGAAGGCCATGATCAGGGTCGATTCGTCGGTCTGGATCTCGGGCATGGCGGTCGAGGCGATAGCGATCCGCTCCTGCATGATGGTCACATCGCCACCTATGATGAGGCCTAATGTATTGATCTGCCCCTTGCCGCCCGCCAGCTCGGCAAGTTTAGGGGAGGTCGCAAAGGTCTTCAGCCCCCCATGCAAAACCCTCCAGCCGACCTCAACCAGCTCCTCGTCCCGAATCTTCATCAGTTTAGGGTCGTGGTAGCGGCGGAGCCTTCGCCGCTCACCCGTGGCTCTCGGCAGCGACGAAAATTCGGGATCGACGACGGCGCTGCGCCTGGCCTTCTCGATGGCTCTTTTCACCCCATCGAGGCTCAGATCGCTCGGTTCGCTGCCAAACCCGATCGCGATACCGGTCTCTGTCTTGAAAACCGCCGCAATTCCAATGCCGTACGATTCGCTCGATTTCGGCTCTTCGACACCATTACAGGGGATGTGCGAGGTGTAGTTCAGCCGGGCTAAGAGGTTGCCGTTGCTTGATGCGAACACCTCGGCCTCGGCTACCTGCTCGGCTGACCTCAGATACTCCAAGGCCTGCCCCACGGCCTTAGCAAGTTCAGCGGTTGAGATCATCGGTAAGCCTCCGAAGTTACTTGGTGACGCCGGTGAGGAGAGCGCGGCTGCGCATGGTGGGACCCCCATTGCCAAGCCGCTTGGTTTGCATAGGCTGGCCCTTGCCGCAATTGGGGATCGGGTAGAGACGGAAGTCCTTCCCCACTGCATCCACCTTCATCAGGTAGTCCTTGGTATCGGCCATCATCCCGCCGTTACAGAACAGCTCTCCGATCTGCCCATGCTTGATCTCATAGACCTTCATCGCGGAGATCTGGAAGTTCTCACGCGATTCGGCGATCGAGGGAGTCCGGTGCCCCACGAGGTAGTAGCCGTGGGGGATCTCCCGAATAATCTCTTGGGGATCCCGTTCGCCAGGACCGAATACCGTGTTTGACATCCTGATCAAGGGGACCAGCGAGGCGTCAGCAGCCTTGTACGATCCGTTCGGCGGGACACCCAAGATGGCAGCGGTCTGGCGGCTGTTTATGAAACCGGTAAAGACCCCCTGGTCGATGTGCATCACCCTTCTTCCTGGTGTCCCTTCGTGGTCATACTTATAATGGCCATACCCGGGAAGAGAGGGATCTGAGAAGGCTGAGACGAGGGGAGAAGCGATCGGTTTGCCCAGTTGATGCTCCTGAATGTTCCGGAAAAGCCAGCTTCGGCCGGCGTACGAGGTTTCCATCTTCAACGCGCGGTCCAACTCGGTCGGATGGCCGACGATCTCGTGGACCTTCAGGGTGTTGTAGTGGGGGTCGGTGACGACCACCACCTCGTGGTCAGTGGCCTTGAGCGGCCTGGCATTGCACAGGCTCACCGCGTCACCCGTGAGGCTGGTACAGAAGGCCCGGAAATCCGGGAACCGAATGGACTCCTCTTGCACTCCTCTGGTTAAGACCTCCCACCCACGTTGGTGGCCCATGTAATCGTACAGCTCCTGCGTACCCGATTTGCCGTGGGCCACGATGAAGCAGGTCCCCTGAGTCAGGGCAAAGCACTGATCGATGTTGGCGCCCTCAGAGCTACAGAATAACTCCCGGCTCAGCAGGGTGAATGCCGAGATGAACGTATACTTAACATGAGGGTCGAGCGCGAGCGTACTCTTGGAGATCTCGGTCGTCAGGGAGATGATCTCGTCTAAGGGGACGGAGCGCGGATCAACCTCGAAGTGCGCATGGACGGTATCCTGATGGATGTCGATGGGCGCAAGAGTTGTACTGGTCAGGGCATCGGCAAGGGGCCCGAACGCCTCCCGTGTCGCGCTCTTGCGCTCGGCGTTGGCCAGAGCCCGATGATGCGCGTGGCGGAGCCCGTCCTTGACGACCTGCGCCAGCCGATCCAGGTCGGCTATTCCGAGCGATTGCCCGAAATAGCCTGGCGCGACCATCCCGTTACCGGACAGGGCGCGAACACCAACTGCAAAGGCATAGTCCCTGGTGCTATGCTTGCTCCCGCCATTCTCTGCCGCGGCCGATTGTCCTTCATCGACCTGTACGCGAATGTCCGCGTAGCGGCAGCCGCGAAGGGTCTTCCGGTAGCGGGTGGCGAGATCGAAGATCATCGGTTTGATCTGATCGATGATCTGTATTGTCATCGGTTGTGTTGACATCGTCGTGCTTCCCCCATCCCCATCATTGGTTACGTTCTTTTCAAGAACGGTAAAGCGTTAGATTATACTCCATCAGGGTGAGAGCTGAGAAGCAACTTTTGCACGGAACGTGCACTTGACTGCGCTGCTGCAAGGTGTCTCAGTCGAGCGGAAAGCTTTGCAGAATGGAGTAGCGTGCGCCCGCCACGCTCAGGTCGCTCTTCATCAGCTCGATCCGGTCGAGCACCATCTCGCCCAGCGCATCGGCGGGCGCCCCAGCGAGGGCGCGAGCCAATTGTTCTCGGTGCGCGGGGCTCCGCACACGACCCAGCGTAAGATGCGCGGTGAACGGTCGCTCCTCCTGTGCAAATCCGAGCGACTCGAGCCCCGCCTCGACCCTCGTCTGAAGCGTTGCCAGCGCCTCCGCGCCGTGGGAGAGCCCGATCCAGACGACCCGGGCCGCGCGCGGACTGGGAAAGGCGCCGAGGCCCTCAAAGACCAGGCGAATCGGACCACTCCCGGCAGCCGCTGCAGCGATCGCCTCCACGATGGCACCGAGGCGACCCTCCTCGACCTGCCCCAGAAATTTGAGCGTAAGGTGGAGGTTCTCCGGCCGCACCCATCCGACGTCGGCTCGTGTGGCCTTGAGCCGATCCTGCACCCTGGCCAGGGCTGCTTTGAGGCCGGAATCCAGATTGGCGGCGACAAAAGCGCGAATCGTCGAGACGGGCGTGGAGTCAGGTCTGTTCGGCATGTCGGCGCAACAGCAGGTGTCGGCGGAGGATGTCGAGGGCCTCCTGGGAGGCGCGCAGCTTATTGGTCTCACGGTCCCCCAGGAACCGGTACTCACGGCAGGTGACGCCGTCGTTTGAGGCGATCGCGATGTAGGTCAGGCCGATCGGTTTAGTAGCGGTACCCCCGCCCGGCCCAGCAATGCCGGTGATACCCAGCGCCAGATCCGTTCCGGCGATCTGCCGCATCCCCGCAGCCATTGCCAGGGCGACGGGTTGACTGACGGCGCCATGCTCTGCAATCAGCTCACGCGGCACCCCCAGCAGACCTTCTTTTGCGTGGTTGCTGTAGACCACCTCGCCACGAACGAAATAGGCGGAACTCCCCGGGAGATTGGTCAGCCGGTGGCACACCAACCCTCCGGTGCACGACTCGGCGACGGCAACGGTCTGCTTCGTCTCGAGTAGTAACCGCCCCACCACCTCCTCGAGTCGCTCCTCATCCCGCCCGAAGAGTAGCTTACCCAGCCGCTCGCGAATCTTGGCCTCAAGATCGTCGAGCAATCGATCGCCCTCCGCCTCCGAGTCGCTCTTCACGGTCAGCCGGATGTAGATCTCGCCCGGGTAGGCGAGCAGCGCGATGATGGGGTTTCGTGAGACGCGAGTCAGGTCGCCGATGGTCTCATCGAGCGCCGATTCGCTGATCCCGCATGCTTTGAGCGTACGCGAGCGAATGCTGCCGCTGACGCCGAAGGCCTCGCCAAGACGCGGGATGACTTGCTCTGTGAGCATCGGCTGCATCTCCCCAGGAACCCCGGGCATCGCTACCACAATCCTTCCATTCTCCACGCGGATGAGAAGGCCGGGCGCGGTCCCGTGGGGATTCGGCAACACGGTGGAGCCTTCCGGGATCATGGCTTGTCGCTCGTTGTTCTTGGACATGACGAGGGCCCGATCGGCAAATCGGCGGCGGATCGACTCTAAGACCGTCTGATCGAGGTGAAGCGTCCGACCCAGTTCAGCAGCGATGGCCCGGCAGGTCAGATCGTCCTCCGTAGGACCGAGGCCCCCCGTCGCGATCACGATCTCGGATCGTGTGAGCGCCACACGAAGCGCCTCACCGATCCGGGCCTCGTGATCCCCAACAGTACTCTTCCAATAGACCTCGATCCCCGCCGCTGCAAGCGCTTCGCCGATGTAGGCCGAATTGGTATCGATGGTCTGGCCCAGGAGCAACTCTGTCCCAATCGTGAGGATCTCAGCCCGTACCTCCTTATCCACGGCAGGGTCCTCCTGACGATTGAATCCACTGGGGGTTCATTCCCCGCGGCTTGCCGCGAGTTCGCCATACCGGCGGAAGACGGTATCCAGAGGGCTCGACTGGATTCCCCCGTATCAAGTACGGGGCAGGCGTATCAAGCACGGAATGACGGGCCAGAACAGAAGACGATACCCCGCAGCTTGCTGCGGGGTAGTTCATTCAGGCAACGGAGGTCTGGTTGCCACCCGCCGCTTTAGAGCGATAGAGCGCCTGATCCGCCGCCCGCACCAGGTCTTCGACTTGGCGCATGTCGGGTCCGAAGCAGGCAACGCCGAGGCTCGCGGTAAGCCTCTCGCCACCAGACGCTCTTTGCTCACCAGAAATGTTGCGCTCCATCGCAAAGCGGATCCGTTCCGCCTGCACCCAGGCCTGCTGCAGATCGGTTTCAGGAAGGATGATGCCGAACTCGTCCCCTCCATACCGCGCGACAATATCAACGCCCCTCGTGCTGTTTCTCAATAGGGCAGCAATGAGGCGAAGGGCCTCATCGCCAGCCAGGTGACCGTTGAGGTCATTGTACTGTTTGAAGAGATCGATATCCAACATAATCAGCGAGAGCGGGTGACCGTAGCGCAGGGTTCGATTGAACTCCTGCTCAAGCTGGCTATAGAAGTGGCGATGGTTAAAGAGACCGGTCAACTCATCGGTCATTGCCAACCTGTTAATCTCTTGAAACAGACGCCCATGTTCGATCGCGATCGCCAACTGCTCACTCAGAGGCACCAGGAGATCACGTTCCTGCTCGCCATAGCAAGAGGGCGTGACGCTGTCGAGACAGAGGACGCCGATCGCTTTCCCATTCACGATGAGAGGGAGGCGAACAAAGGATCGGATCCCCGCCTTGAGCAGCGCCTCATCCTCCACGAATTGCCTCGATTCCGCCAAATCAGGCTCGATATAGGGACGTCGCTGGGACATGACCCACTCAATGCCGGTCCCCCCCCCTAATGCGCAGACACACTCGGGCTCCCCAGTGATCGGCTGATCAGTGGCGAGCTTGAGCGCCTTCAATCCATGGCCTGAGTCGTCCCGCAGAACGAGTCCTATCCGGTCGTAATGAACGAGCCGTCCCACCTCTGCGGCAAAGGTTTGATAGACCTCGCTGAGATCGAATGAGGCGCCGATGACCCTGGTCAATCGATTGACCGCCGTAAGGCGGTCAGCCCGCTGTTGCAGCGCGACGTATGATCCGACATCCAAGACCACCAGCTCAGTGCGGCCGATAGCAAGGACATCCAGCGCCTCCTGCTTGGATGAGACTTGCAGGACCAAGCATCCTTGACGCGTGAGCAGCTCACGGAGTCGGAGGATTGATCCGACACCATCCCCGACAATCAGGACCGTCTTGCTCTCATCTTCACGAGGTTCAGGCATGCTATCACTCAAGGCCGGAAAAACCTCTCCACGTGATGAATGCTACACGATTTCGCTCGCTGGACAAGGGAAAACCAGGCAGCGGGTGGCCGCGTTACCGATAGTTGTCGAACTGCATGTCGATGCCACAATCGTGCGCTCGAAGCGCTTGCATGACAGCCTGCAGATCGTCTTTACTCTTTGCCGAGACCCGTATCTGATCGCCTTGGATCTGCGTAGCAACCTTGAAACCAAGTCCCCTGATCATCTTGACGATCTCTTTAGCCTTGTCTGCGGAGATACCCTGCTGCAGCGTTGCCCGCTGCCGAACGGTCCCTTTAGCCGCCGGCTCAGGGGCTTCGTAGGCAAGGGCCTTCAGAGACACTTTTCGCCGCACCAGCTTCGATTCCAGCAGGTCCACCACAGCCTTCAGCTTGTAGGTGTCGTCGGCGTAGAGCAGGAGACCTTGCTCGTCCCGCGCGACGCGACAGGTTGTCCCCTTAAAATCGAACCGCTGCTGGATCTCTTTCATGACCTGCTGGACGGCGTTGTCTACCTCCTGCAAATCAACCGTTGAGCTGATATCGAAGGACGCCTCATTGGACACGTGTGATCTCCTTTTGGCTCATGGAACGGGAGGCTTTAGAGGGGCCACGACATCCGTCCCTGGCGGTGGCGAGAATTGAAACAACTCGTCCTTTAGGCCGCTGTTGACCTTCTGCCTGGACAACTCGACCTCAGTGGTATTGCCATACAGATCAAAAACCGTCAGTCGCCGGATGAAGAAGCTTTCCCGATCCACTCCCAGGATCACCCGCTTGAAGGACAGGTCCTTCCCCTTGGGGGTCAACTCCATGAGGTACTCCGGACTGTCCTTGGTCCCTGCGTGAACGATAGGCCGGACCTGAAAGTCTCGCCGGAGGCTGCTCATCCCGAACAGGATCCCGATAGGGCTCGTCGTAAGCACGCCGCTCACATCTTGCGACATGGCTTGTCGTTCGGATGGGCTGTAGCTCCAGAGGGTCTTACCATCGATCAAGAACAGCCTCGATTCAGGCTTCTCGTACTCCCAGCGCATCCTCCCTGGCCACTTGAGGAAGAGCCGGCCTGAGGCCTCCTGTGTCATCCCGCTCAGTTTATTCGTGGCACGCTGAAGGAAGGTCCCCTGGAGGTCCGAGAACCCCTGGTAGGTTGCCTGGACCTTGTCCGCCAACTCATCTGCTGTAAGCGCGGACACGCTCAGCGGAGATCCTACACCCATGAGCAGCAGGAGCGCGAGGCCGATCACCGACCTGTGAAGCACTGACCCTCGCGCTCCGCACCGTTCTCTTCGCACGCCGTACCTCCTCCCCTCTTGTAGGGGCAGGCCTTGTGCCTGCCCAGATCGGGCGACCACCAGGGTCGCCCCTACGTCGGCGAGGGAGGGGGCGTGCCTCGCACGTCATTCACGTATTCTGCGGTTCCACGAGGACCTCTCGCGGCCCGCCCCCTTCAATACGGCTCACAATCCGTTCCTGCTCCATCCGCTCGATCATTCGCGCCGCTCGGTTAAACCCAATCCTGAGTCGCCGCTGAATAAGGGAGATCGAGGCCTGACGCGTGGTGACGACGACCTCAACCGCCTGCCGGTACAGCTCGTCGTCTTCATCCCCTGACGATTCCTGCTCCTCCTCGGCCGGCAGCAGCGACCACGGAAACTCCTCGGCCTTCCCCTGCGCTTTCAGAAAATCGACGACGCGCTTAATCTCGATATCGGACACGAACGATCCGTGAATTCGGTGCGGCTTTGAGCTCGCAGGCGGGATGAACAGCATATCGCCATCGCCCAATAGTTGCTCGGCGCCATTCATGTCGAGGATCGTCCGGGAATCGACCTTCGAGGAGACCTGGAATGCAAGCCTGGCCGAAAAATTGGCCTTGATGATCCCGGTAATCACATCGACCGAGGGGCGCTGCGTTGCCACGATCAGATGGATGCCTACCGCCCGAGCCATCTGCGCCAGCCTGGCGATGGCCCGCTCGACGTCGGCGGAAGCGGTCAGCATCAGGTCGGCCAGTTCGTCGATGACCACCACCAGGTAGGGGAGCGGCTGAAAGACCTCACCGCCTCCTTCCCGCTTGGCGATCCGAATCAGCCGGTTGTAGCTGGCGATATTTCTGGCCCCGAGCCTGGCAAACAGTTTGTATCGCCCTTCCATGTGGATCACAAGGCGCTGAAGCCGTTTCGCCGCCTCCTTCGGATCGCATACAACGCGCTCAGCCAGATGCGGAGTCCCATCATAGACGGAGAGCTCCACCCGCTTCGGATCGATCAGCAGCAGACGAACGCGCTCTGCGGTGGCCTTGTACAGCAGGCTCACAATCAGGGCATTGATGCATACACTTTTGCCCGAACCTGTCGCCCCGGCGATAAGTAGGTGTGGCATCTGCCCCAGATCGACCACATAGGGCTCGCCGGCAATGTCCTTCCCTAAGGCAAGGGGAAGGTGCGCAGCAGATCCCTCGAATGCTTTGGACGCCAGTACCTCGCGCAGGTGCACCATAGCACGACGGCGGTTCGGGATCTCCACGCCAACAACTGCTTTCCCGGGAATCGGCGCCACGACGCGCACGCTTAGCGCCCGTAAGGCCAAAGCCAGATCGTCAGCCAAAGCAACAATCCGGTTGATCTTGATCCCGGGCCCTGGCTCAATCTCATATCGGGTAATGACAGGCCCTGGCTGTGCCTGTGTGACCCTCCCCTCGACCCCGAAGTCCAGCAGCTTACGCTCGATGATCTGCGCGTTCGTCTCCCGCTCCTCATCGGAGAGCCCGCTCTCCGCCCCTGCCGGCAGATCGAGCAACGATAGCGGCGGGGTCTGAAAGCCCTCTTTCGGAATCGCAAAGGGAAAGGACCGCTGAGGAGGGGGATCGATCGCGGGGGCTTCAGGCTCTGCTGTGGCCACCCCAGGAGCAGGCTCCATCAGCACGGGAAACGATCGACTCTCGATTCGAGGTTCTTCCTCAGCGGGAGGGGTATAGGGCGGCCGGATTCGGCCCGGCAGTTGCGCCTTCGCCGCTCGCCGTTCCCTCACGCGAGTCGCTACCCGCTCGATCACACCCCGGAACCCAAAGGAGAGGCCCGCAAGCGGCCGACTGCTCAGGCACACCATACCGAGGACGAGAGTCGTGAGTCCCAGCAACGGCAGACCCACGCGGCCCACCAGCGGACTGAAGATCCGGTGCAACTCTTCGCCAACAAAGCCACCGGGGCGTTCCCAGATTCGGCCAACAGACAGCCCTGTCCTGGCGAAGAGTTGGGCCAGTAGCCCAAGGCTCGCCAGGAGCAGGATGCACCCGACCAGCTTCCAGATGACAAAAGGAGTAGCCTTCGCGCTGAGAAACCTCCAACTCAGCAGAACCAGGAAGAATGGTAAAGCTAGTACGCCGACACCTAACAGCTCCAGAAGATCACCAGCAAGTTCTGCCCCCCACCGCCCCCCATAATTGTGCACCTGATGTCCGGGGCCGCCTCCGGAGTTGAAGAACGAGGGGTCGAGGGGATCGTAGGACAGCAGACTTGCCAGCAGGAAGAGGGCCACGGCGATCCCGAGGATGCCCAACGCCTCGTGAGTCTTGGGATGTGTGAGGATCTGGGTCCCTGACGATCGATCTCCTCCACGCGGCTCCCTTTGGGTCGCTATCGGCTTCGGCATGCCTTCAGTCGCCATTAACAGCCTCCTTCGTTACACCTCCATGATCACCGGCAGGATCATGGGCCGTCGTTCGATCTCCTTCTGCAACTGTTTTTTGACCGCAGTCTTGATTCGTCGCTCCATGAGGCGCGGATCGGTCCGGTCCTCTTCAGAGGCACTTTCCAGTACGGAGCAGACCAGGGTTTTGATACCATCCGCGAGAGCCTTCGAATCCTGTACATGGACGAACCCGCTGCAGATTATCTGGGGTCCTGTCACCAGCTTACCGCACTGTTGATCTACGGCAAGGACCACGACCACGACCCCCTCCTGCGCCAACCGCTGCCGGTCGCGAATGACGGCGTCCCCAACATCCCCGATCCCCTTCCCGTCGACGAAGATCCGACCGACGGGCGCCCTGCCGACGATCCGGGCGCTGCTGCCATCTAACTCTAGGATGTCGCCGTCCTCGATCACGAGGGTCCGGGCTTCCGGCACCCCTACCTCCCGTGCTAGGTGGGCGTGCAGGTGCAGGTGGCGGTGCTCTCCGTGAATCGGCACAAAGAAGGTGGGCCGGGTCAGATTCAGCATCAGCTTCAGCTCTTCCCGGCTGGCATGTCCCGAGACATGAACCCCAGCCACCTCCTCGGTGATGACACGGGCCCCCTGTCGGTAGAGGCCGTTAATCGTTCGAGCTACCGATTTTTCATTACCAGGGATGACGCGCGATGAGAAGATGACGGTATCGCCTGGCGACACCTGAACCTGTTTGTACTCCGCGACAGCCATTCTGGCGATGGCGGAGAGTGGTTCACCTTGACTCCCGGTAGTCACGATCACCCGTCGGGCAACCGGGAGGCGCTCCAACTCGTCCAGGCCAACGAGCGTGTCATCGGGGATCCGGAGGCACCCCAACTCCGCCGCGATCCGCGTGTTGGCCACCATGCTCTTGCCGCAAATCGCCACCCGCTTTCCCGTAGCTGCCGCCACATCGAGGATCTGTTGGACGCGATGGATGTTTGAGGCGAAACAGGCCACGATCACGCGCCCCTGAGCCTCCCGAAAGATTGCGTCGAAAGCCTGCCCCACCACCTGCTCCGAAGGCGTGAATCCATCCCGGCCCGCATTCGTGCTATCCGAGAGAAGGGCCAGTACGCCGCCATCCCCGAGCTCGGCAAGCCGCCGGTAATCGGTAAGTTGGACATCCACCGGGCTCTGGTCGAATTTGAAATCGCCGGTGTGCACAATCAGGCCACCGGGGGTCCTGATGGCCAGTGCCACGCCGTCGGGAATGCTGTGGCAGACCTGAAGGAACTCAACCTCGAAGAGGCCGAGCTGAAGGCGATCGCGGGGACGAACGGGCTTGAGGTCGGCATCGGACAGGAGATTCGCTTCCTTCAATTTTTCCGCCGCCAGTCCCAGTGAGAGGCGCGTGCCATAGACTGGAACCTTGATCTCGCTCAGCAGGTAAGGGAGTGCGCCGGTATGATCCTCGTGGCCGTGGGTGAGCAGCACTGCCCGCACCTTCTCCCGATGCGTGAGCAGATAGCTCATATCCGGGATCACGTGGTCGATCCCGAACATCTCCTCGTCCGGGAACATCAACCCGGCATCGATCACCAGCAGGTCGTTCGCCGCTTCGACGACCATCATGTTCAATCCGATCTCCCCCAGGCCTCCCAAGGGGACGATCCGGACCGTTCGGTCGTTAGACACTTGAAGTCCCTTGCGCAGGGGCCGCGGGGTGCCGATGCCTCGGCAAGCACGTTCTGAGCCCAGTCGAAGGGGTCGCCCCACGCTTGGCGCTGAGAGCCACAGCGAGGGGACGCTTGGCCCCTGTCTGCTTGGCCAGGGCGATTTCGAGCACCTGGTCCATATGGTCCACGAACACGAACTCCATGCCCCGCTTAACATTGGCAGGGAGATCCTTGATATCCTTGTCGTTCCTCGCCGGGACCACCACTGTGTGGATTCCCATTCTTCTCGCCGCTAACGCCTTTTCTTTGATCCCACCGATCGGCAGAACCTTGCCGCGAAGAGTTACCTCGCCGGTCATCGCCACGTCCCTCCTCACGGGAACCTTGGTCAGGGCGGAAAGCAGCGCTACGGCCATCGTGATGCCGGCCGACGGACCATCCTTGGGGATCGCTCCGGCCGGGACGTGGATATGGATGTCACATTTGGTGAAAAATTCATCCTTGATCCCCAGATCGGCTGACCGCGAGCGAGCGTAGCTCACAGCGGCCTGGGCCGACTCCTTCATTACCTCGCCAAGATGCCCCGTGAGCAAGAGGCTGCCCTTCCCGCGCAGGATGCTGCACTCGATGTAGATGATGTCCCCACCCGTCTGCGTCCACGCGAGACCCGTGGCGACACCGACCTCGTCGGCCTCCTGTTCCGGGTCGGCCAGAAACTTTGGTGCGCCCAGGAACCGCTGCAGGACCGCCGCGGTCACCTTGGTCTGCCCCTTGTGCCCCTCCGCCACCAGGCGGGCCACCTTCCTGCAGATGGTGGCAATTTCTCGCTCCAGGTTCCGAAGCCCGGCCTCCCGGGTATACTCGTTGATCATCTTCAGGATCGCCTCGTCGGTGATCAGCAGGCGCTTCTCGTCGATCCCATGTTCCTGGTGCTGTCTGGGAACCAGATAGCGCTTGGCGATGTGGAGTTTCTCCTCCTCGGTATACCCGGAGATATCGATGATCTCCAGCCGATCGCGCAGCGCCGAGATGATCGGATCAGCCAGGTTGGCCGTACAGATGAACATCACGTTAGAGAGATCAAAGGCGACGCCGAGGTAGTGGTCGCTGAAGCTATAGTTCTGCTCCGGGTCCAGCACCTCCAGCAGGGCCGAGGAGGGGTCACCCCGAAAATCGGTCCCGACCTTGTCCACCTCGTCGATCATGAAGACGGGATTGTTCGATCCGGCCTGCTTGATCCCCTGGATGATGCGACCGGGCAGCGCCCCGATGTACGTCCGCCGATGGCCGCGGATCTCCGCCTCGTCGCGAACGCCGCCCAACGAGATCCGGATGAACTTGCGCCCCAAGGCGCGGGCAATGGAGCGGCCAAGGGAGGTCTTCCCCACCCCCGGTGGGCCGACGAAGCAGAGGATCGGCCCTTTCATCTTCTTTTTCAGCTTGCGAACAGCCAGGTATTCGAGGACCCGCTCCTTCACCTTTTCGAGGTCGTAGTGATCCTCGTTGAGAATCTTCGATGCCTGCTTGATCGACAGCTTGTCCTTGGTCGGCCGACTCCAGGGCAGCTCGATCAACCAGTCCAGATAGGTCCGGATGACCGAGGCCTCCGCCGCATCGGGGTGCATCCGGCTGAGCCGCCCTAGCTGCGCTCTCGCCTCGGAGTCGACCGCTGCGGGCATCTTGGCCTTCTGGATTTTCTGTTCCATCTCCTGGAGTTCCTGGCTTCGATCGTCGGTCTCACCCAGCTCTTTCTGGATGGCCTTCACCTGCTCCCGGAGGTAATACTCCCGGTGGGTCTTGTCCATCTCCTCCCGGGCCTGGCTCTGGATCCGATGCTGAACCTCGAGCACCTCGAGCTCCTTACTCAGCAGCTCACTGACCCTCTTTAGGCGCTGTATCTGATCGAACAGTTCCAGCACCTCCTGGGCCTGCTCCATCTTCAGATCCAGGTGGCTGGCCACGAGGTCAGCCAGACGGCCTGGGTGATCGAGGTTATTGATAATCACCACCACATCCGGCGAGATCTGCTTCCCGAGGGCCACGCCCTTGCTCACCAACTCCTTGACCGAACGGATCAGGCCCTCCACCTCAACGGCCGACGTGCCCACATCCGCCTCGGGGACCTCGGCGATCCTCGCCTCGAAGTAGGGTTCCCGCCGCTCGACCCCAATGACCCTGGCGCGGGACAGACCCTGGACCAGCACCTTTACCCGCCCGTCAGGCATCTTGAGCATCCGCATGATCATCGCCACGGTCCCGACCGAACGGATCTCATCGACGCCGGGATCCTCCTTCTCAGCATCCCGCTGCGCCACCAGCAAGATGAGGCGGTCCCGCGAAAGCGATTCGTCTACCGCTCGGACCGATTTCTCCCGACCTACGAAGAGAGGTAAGATCATGAAGGGATAGATCACCACGTCTCGCACCGGCAGGAGCGGGATCGTTTCAGGCACCTTCCGACCCTGAGCCTCGCTTTTGGCCTCGATGATCTCAGTGTCGGGGACCGACATCTCCTCTGTGCTTTCCACCGTCTTCTCGTCCGCCACGGCTCTCAGTTCTCCTTTCGGTCCCGTTCCACAGCCGCTCCCACCTCATCCAGATTGAGTGTTCTCAGGTATTCCCGCAACCCTGGCGCCAGATCTGGACGCTTGAGGGCAAACTGCAAGGTCGCCTTCAAAAAGCCCAGCTTACTCCCGGCGTCATACCGGCGCCCGCGGAACGCGAGTCCATACATCGCTTGTGTTCTCAGCAGCACCCGCAGGCCGTTCGTGAGCTGAATCTCTCCGCCTTCGTCCGGGGGGGTCTGTTCAAGCGCTTCAAAGATCTCGGGCGTCAGAATGTAGCGCCCGATAATGGCTAGGTCAGACGGAGCCACCTCCGGAGACGGCTTCTCCACCAGATCCAGGATCTGATAGATCGAATCCTCAACCGGCTTGGGGTCGATGATCCCGTAGCTGCTGGTTTCCTCCTTGCTGACCTGCTGCACAGCAATGATCGAAGACTGATACCGTTCAAACGTTGAGATCATCTGCGCCAGACAGGGGACCTCGGCATCGATGATATCGTCTCCAAGCAAGACGGCGAAAGGCTCATTCCCTACGAGGGCTTTGGCGACCAGGATCGCGTGCCCCAAGCCGAGGGGCTCCTTTTGGCGGATGTAAGAAAACGAGGCCAGCTCGGAGATCCGTTCGATCTCACGCAACTGCTCCTCCTTACCCTGCCGCTCAAGGACTATCTGCAGCTCCAACGATCGGTCAAAGTGGTTCTCGATCGCGTCCTTCCCTCGACCAGTCACGATAATGATGTCCTCGATCCCCGACGCGACGGCTTCCTCCACCACATACTGGATGGTAGGCTTGTCCACGATCGGAAGCATCTCTTTCGGCTGTGCCTTCGTTGCGGGGAGGAACCGCGTCCCCAAACCCGCAGCAGGCACAATTGCCTTACGAATCCGCATTGGTCAAGCCCACTCTGACTCCACTCGAACTGCAAGAGAGCGCTGAAACCTCAAGAGAAGATCCTGGGGAAACCTGCGGAGGGATCATACCTGCGATGACCGCTTTGGAAAAGCCGGCATTGAGGACGGTGACCTTCATGCCCAAGCGCATTCCTTTCCCGCTCAGATGAGCAAGAATAGGCGTAGGCGACCGAAAACCACACGACCGGATTTCGCTTCTGCGAAAGATCCTCAGCTCCTTCGGTTCATACGCTCTTTGAATGACTTTGATTGCTTTATATAGCATCTTTTAGCATCTTTCGCCAAAAAGTCAAGTACTGGGGGCTGGACCGGTGGCAGTTCGGCGCCCAACATCACAGCAGATCTTTTTGCGATCTTTTTGCGTTGACAAGAACCCTGTTTCGATATACAGGGCTTTATTCCTTTGGGGTTAATACCCCGCGGCTTGCCGCGCTTCGAGTACGCCAGGGATCCGTAGGGACTCAACGGTGATGGATCATGTACTCCAGGCTTTGACCACAATGTCCTGTGGTACTCAAGGTATTCGGCTGGTTCCGGTAGATACCTCGCGGCTTGCCGCGAGGAGTTTCATTTCCACTAAGTGGGTTATTCCTCCGCGATACGTAAGGGTGCAGCTGTTACTACTAGTGTAGTGTCTCACAAACGACTGGAGTTATTCCTTTTTGTCTTACGGGAGCGTGGTAATGTGCAGCCCGGCTGAATCTTTTCCAAAGTTTGTTTGCAGCGGGCGAGTTGCTCCATGATGGATGC
>Ga0209515_10001392_pt1 | contig 40881 bp, 23 predicted proteins | sample Subgroupgradi54m_FD_187454 | JGI IMG/M metagenome (GOLD analysis project Ga0209515, IMG submission 187454) | Subsurface groundwater microbial communities from S. Glens Falls, New York, USA - GMW60B uncontaminated upgradient, 5.4 m (SPAdes)... ... | reverse complement strand
TCGTACCAGCAGTTCCAGTCGGAACACGCGCATGTTTCCATTTCCTGCGGGTCGGCCACGGCGGCCGTCAACCTGCTCTGGGCGCGGCAGATCCGGTGCAAGCCGGTCCACATCCTTGGCGGCCGGTTCCCCTCGTGGCGCCGGTTTGATCTGGCGGTCCTGCCTCGCCATGACCTGCGCTCCAAAAAAGTTCCGGAGAGAGCCGTGATGGTGGACGGCGCCTTGGTGCCGTGGCGCCCGGTGCCGCCGGAACAGGCGAGGCGCTGGACGGAACTGCTGAAGCTTTCGCCCCGCAAGCGGCGGATCGGCCTGCTGGTCGGCGGATCGGCCAAGGGGATTGAGCTGGACAGGGAGGACCTGCGGGCCGTTTTCGGCGGCCTGTTGGAAGCGGCGGACCGGCTGGACGCGGAGCTCCTGGTCACCACCTCCCGCAGGACCTCTCCGCAGGTGGAGATGGAGCTCTTGGAGAGGATGGGCAAGCATCCCCGCTGCCGCCTGCTGGCCCTCGTGAACCAGAGGCGCCCCGGCCCCTTGCCGGACACCGCGACGGCGGTCCCCTGCATCCTGGAGCTGTCCGATCTGCTGGTGGCCTCCGGCGATTCCATCTCCATGGTGTCGGAGGCGGCGGCCACCTCTAAGCCGCTGGTCAGCTTCCCGCCGAAATCCTCCGGAAACCGGAAGCAGCCGAGCGAGACGAAACACCACCGGTTCCTCCGCCAGATGGATGAGGACGGCCGTCTGCGGCTCGTTCCGGCAAACCAAGTGGGGCAAGCCGTCATCGAGGCCGAGGACGGATCGAAGGCCCGGCCCGCGCCGGAGCCAGGCCAAGACCCGGTGTTGGAGTTCCTGCGTACGTGGATTTAACCGTCCTTCAGATGGTGCCCGCTCTCAACGGGGGCGGCGTGGAAACCGGCACGATCGATCTGGCGCGCGGATTGATCGCCCGTGGGCACCGGGCCATCGTGATCTCCTCCGGCGGCCCGCTGGTGGCCGAGCTGGAGCGGATGGGTGCCATCCATTACACCCTGCCGGTCCACCGGAAGAACCCCTGGGTGATGCTCCCGCTGGTCCGCCGCGTCGCCGAGGTGGTCGAGTCCCACGGCGTGGACGTGATCCACGCCCGCAGCCGTGTGCCGGCCATCATCGGTTACCTGGCCTGGAGGGAGGTGGCCCGGAAGGCCTCCTTCCGTCTGGGCGGGCGCCAGCGGATCCCCTCTTTCATCACGACAGCGCACGGCTATTACGCCGATCACCCGGTCAGCCGCATCATGGGGTGGGGCAGAAAGGTGATCGCCAACTCCGAGAGCGTCGCCCGCCACATGATGGATGATTTCGGCGTGCCCTCCGAGAAGATCCGGTTCATCCCGCGCGGTGTGGACCTGGAGCGCTACCCTTGGAAGGAGCCGAGGACCGAGGCCCCGAAACAGGAGTGGCGGGTGGCCGCGATCGGCCGGATCACGCCGATCAAGGGTCTGCGGGAATTGATCCGGGCCTTCGCCGTCGTCGCCAAGCAGATGCCGCGCGCGAAATTGCTCATGGTGGGGGCCGCCGAGCCGAAGCATCACGGCTACCTTGCCGAGCTCAAATCCTGGGTGACCCGTCTGGGGCTGGAGTCCCAGGTGGAATTCACCGGTCACCGGGCGGACGTGCCGGCCCTCCTGCATCAGCTGGACCTGGTGGTGCTCCCCTCCACCGGCAAGGAAGCGTTCGGACGGGTGCTCATCGAGGCGGGCGCCGCCGGCGTGCCGGTGGTGGCCACGCGGGTGGGAGGCGTGCCGGAGGTGATCGCCGACCGGAAGACCGGCCTGCTGGTCCAGCCCGGCGACCCGATGGAGCTGGCGCAGGCGATACTGGCCCTGCTGAAGGACCGGAAACTGGCGCTGGAGCTGGCCCGCGAGAACCGGCGCCGGGTCGAGTCGATTTACCCAATGACCCGGCTGATCAGCCAAACCTTGGAAGTGTACCGGGAAGCGGAATGCCTGCGGATCCTGGTCATCAAACTCAGCGCCGCCGGCGATGTGGTGCTGAGCACGCCGTCTCTCCGGGCTCTGCGCGAACGGTTCCCTCAGGCCCACATCACGGTGCTGGTCGGCCGGGAGCACAGCGAGCTGCTGAACCGCTGCCCGTACCTCGATGACCTGCTCGTTTTCGACCGGCGCCGGGAAGGGACACCAGCCGGCCTGCTTAAAGTTGGGAAACGGCTCCGCCTGGCCCAGGTGGACGTGGTGGTGGATTTCCAGAACAACCGGATCAGCCACTGGCTGGGACGTTTGAGCGGGGCGCCGCACCGCTATGGTTATGCCGGCCGGCGGTGGAGCTGGCTGTTGTCGCACGCGATGATGGAACCGGAGCGGCCGGTCCCTCCGGTGGACCACCAGTTCCACCTGCTGCAGCTGCTCGGCATCCAGGAGCCCGGCCGGGACCTCGAACTCTGGCCCGGGCCTGGCGATGAGGCCCGGGTCGACGGCCTTCTGAAGGAGGCCTGGGTCGCCGAGAGCCAGCCGGTCGTGGCGGTCCATCCGGGATCCCGCTGGCCGTCGAAACGCTGGCCGGCCGAACGGTACGCCGAATTGGTCGACCAGCTGGCGGTCCTCTCCAAGGCGCGCGTCATCCTAACCGGCTCCGAGCAGGAACGGCCGCTCTGCGAGCAGATCCACCGGGCCGCGCAGTCGAAACCCTTCGTAGCGGCCGGCAGGACCTCCTTGAACGACCTGGCCGCCCTGATGCGCCGCTGCCGGGTGCTGGTGGGCGGGGATTCCGCCCCGCTCCACATGGCGGCCGCGGCAGGCACCCCAGTGGTGGCGCTGTTCGGCTCCACCGATCCTCTCCGGCATGCCCCGCCCGCCGGGCGGAAGAAGATCTTCAAGTCAGAGATTCCCTGCAGTCCCTGCTACCGCCGGACCTGTCCGCGCCGCGGCGCCGGCCAGATGGAGTGCATGAAGCGGATCGAGGTAGGTGATGTGCTGGAAGCGGTGCGGGGTTTTCTCTCGTGAAGATCTTCCTTTTGACCACCCATCTGGAGATGGGCGGGATCTCGATCTACGTGGTGGAGTTGGCCCGGATGCTCAAGAAACGGGGGCATGAGCCGGTCGTTTTCTCGGATGCCGGTTCGCTGGAGAATCGGCTGGCCGGGGAAGGGATCCGGCACGTCCGGATACCCTGCAAAACCTCCAGTGAATTGAACCCGAAGATATGGTTCGGGGCGTTCCCCAAGATCCTGGAGGCGGTCCGCCGGGAAAAACCGGACCTGATCCATTCCCATACCCGCGTGACCCAGGTGCTGGGCTGGGTCGTCGCCGCGCTCACGGCGGTTCCTTATGTCACGACCTGTCATGGGCTCTACAAGTTCCGTCTCGGCCGGCGGTTTTTCCGCTGTTGGGGCACGTGGGTCATGGCGATCTCGAACGCGACAATGAATCGGATGGTCCAGCAGTACCGGCTGGCTCCGCCGCACCAGGTGATCCTGGTGGAGAACGGGATCGATGTGGAGCGCTTTCACCAGCCGCCGGATCCGGCGCAGGTCGAGCGGTTCCGGCAGTCGAACGGCTTGAACGGAGGTCCGATCATCGGGGCGGTCGCCCGTTTGAGCCCCGTGAAAGGGCTGGACCTTCTGCTCAAGGCGGCAGTCCCGCTCCTGAAGGAGTTCCCGGGCCTGCAGGTCCTGCTGGTGGGGGATGGACCGGCACGGGAAGATCTGGTCCGGCTGGCGTACGAGCTGGGGATCTCGGACCGCGTGAGGATCTGCCATTCCGTGGAAGATACGCGGATCCCCCTGTCGTTGATGCAGGTCTTCGCGGCTCCGGCATGGAAGGAAGGGTTCGGCCTCGCGATCGTGGAGGCGATGGCCACCGGTGTGCCGGTGGTGGCCAGCGATGCCGGCGGGCCGGGGGAAATCATCGAGCATGGAAAAAGCGGACTGCTGGTCCCGCCGGGCGACACCTCCGCGCTCGAAAGTTCCCTGCGGACCTTGCTGAAGGACGCGGCCGGCCGCCGGCAGATGGCGGAGCGCGGGCGGCTCCGGGCCAAGGAGCGGTTTGATTTGGAGCGGATGGCGAAACAGGTGGAGGAGGTCTACGGCTGGGTGGTCCGGCGCCGTGGCTGACCGGCGGCGGATCCTGCTCGTCTCCGTCAATTGGCTGGGGGACCTCCTGTTCATGACTCCCGCGATCCGGGCCATCCGGCGCGCCCATCCGGACAGCCGCATCACGGCTTTAAGCCCCCGGCGGGGAATGGACCTGCTTCAGGGCAACCCTCATCTGAACGAGGTGATCCCGATGCCGGAAGGGCGGGGGATCCCGCATGGGGCCGCTTGGCTTCCGCTGATCCGCCGCCTGCGGGCCGAGCGGTACGACGCGGCCTTCCTGTTCCACCGTTCCCTTACGCGGGCCGCGGCGGTCTGGGCGGCCGGCATCCCGGAACGGATCGGCTACCGGACCGCGAAACGAGGTTGGCTCCTCACCACGGCGGTGGAAATGCCGGCGCCCGACACGGTCCACAAGGTGGACTGGTTCCTGAAGATTGTGGAAGGGGCCGGCATTTCCCCGGATGGCCGCCATTACGACAGCGGGATCCTGCCCGAGGATGAGCGGGCCGCCGCGGAACTGGCGAGGGAGATGGGTCTCGGCCCGTCGGACCGGGTCGTCGCCCTGCACGCCGGGGCCAACTGGCTCCTCAAGCGCTGGCCGGCCCGGAATTTCGCCCAGCTAGCCGACCGGCTCGCCGAGCGTTGGGGCGCGAAGGTGCTGTTCATCGGTGGGGAGGGGGACCGCGAGCTGGTCTCGGAGATCTCCAGCCGGATGCGGGCCCGCCCGCTGGTGGCGGCGGGCCGGACCACCTTTCGCCAGATGGGGGCCCTGCTCAAGCATACGCGCCTGCTCATCTCCAACGATTCCGGCCCCCTGCACATGGGGATGGCGGCCGGCGTGCCGGTGATTGCGCTGTTCGGGCCGACCGACCCGAGCATCACCGGCCCGGTCAACGGCGCCCAGGCGATCACGTTGTTCGGCTCCATCGGCTGTCCCGTTCCGTGCTACCAACTGCGGTGCCCGGCCAACCTCTGCATGCAGCAAATTACCGTCGACCAGGTCCTCACCGCCGCCGGCAAGCTGCTCAATGTTTAGCACGTTGCTCGTGTTGCTCCGGCCGCCTACCGAGCCGAGCGGAACCGCAGGCCGCTTTCTGCCGGGCCGCCCTCGCTCCGGGTCGGCCGCTTGCGCACCGCTCGCGATTCCCCAGCGAGGAATCGCTTCGCTCGGCGCTCGGCCTTCGCTCTCTCGCTTATCTAGACCAAACCTCAGAGGAAGCGAGAACCTTGCCCTCTTCGGCCTCGCGACGTGCGCTGGCGGCCATCCCCGGATCGGGGCTTGGCCCGGCCACGCGGCTTCGGATCTCGGGGTGGCGCGGGGCGGGCACCCGGACGACGGCCACCGGGCCGACGTCTCAGGGTTAGCCGCTCTGGAATGGCGGCACATGCTGAACTGTACGCCGTTCCATGGAGATCACCTCTGGTTCGAGTCTCCCTCTCCGGCTCTTTACCAGGTCACTGACAATGAGCCCGCCGTACAGGCCCGAAGCCGGAGGCCGGGGGACTGCCCGCGACAGGACCCCGAGATCCGTTCCGGCGAGAGAACCCCGACCCCCGGGTGGGGCGAAGGAGGAGTCGGGCGGACCGGCTGTCGGTTTGGGATATTCCAATGAAAATCCTGGTGATCGAGCTGAGCAATTTGGGCGACGCGCTGTTGACCTTCCCGGCCCTCCACGCGCTGTGGCAGTCCTACCCGCAGGCGGAATTCCACGTGCTGGCCTCGCCGCGCAACAAGGATCTGTTCATCAGCAACCCGCGCGTCCAGCGGGTCTGGGTGCTCGACAAGCAAGCGGGGCTCTGGAGGCGGGGACTGATCGTGCTGGACTTGGTCCTCGAGGGATTTCAGCTTGTGGTGGATTTCAAGAACACGATGATTCCCCTTTTCATACCTCGGGCCCGCCACACGCCGGTCTTTTTCCGTCCGCGGCCTGGGAATCGCCACCGGGCGGAAACCCATTTGGAATGGGTGACCCGGTTGGGGATCCCCGCGCCCCAGAGCCGGCTCCGGCTTCCGTTCGATGTCCGGGAGGAGCGCAAGGTGGAGGAGTGGCTGGAGAAAGGGAAGGTCCCTGTCGTGATGGTGCCGGGCGCCCGGAGCCACCTGAAGCGCTGGTCCGCCGCCGGATTCGCCGAGGTGGCCGACCGGCTCATCGAGCGCCACCAAGCCCAGGTTCTGCTGGTCGGGGAGGAGCAAGAGCGGCCGATTGCCGACGAGGTAACGCGCGCGATGCGCAACCGCCCCACCGACCTGGTGAACCGGACGAACGTCCGCCAGCTGGGGGCCCTGTTGTCCCACGCCAAACTGGTTATCACCAACGACAACGCCTGCCTTCACGCGGCGAGCGTCGCCGGCGTGCCGACCGTGGCGATTTTTGGGCCGACCGATGAGCGCAAGTACGGCCCGCGCGCGGCCGGCTCGGCCGTCGTGCGGCGCACGTTGGTCTGCGCGCCCTGTGAGCTGGCGCTGTGCCCCTACCATCACGAATGCATGAGCGGCGTCACCGCCGACGAGGTCTACTCCGCCGCCGCGAGGATTCTCCAGTCGTGACGCAAACACCGCGGATATTGATCATACGCACCGACAGGATTGGGGATGTAGTCCTCTCCACGCCGGTGATCCGCAATCTGCGCCGGGCCTACCCCCAGGGGTACCTCGGGATGATGGTGCGGCCGGAGCATCGGGAGTTGGTGGAAGGGAATCCCGATCTCAACGCGGTGGTCCTGTACGACAAGGACGGGGAGGAGAAAGGATGGCTGGGCACCCTGCGGTTCGCGCGGAAACTGCGGGAGCACCGGTTCGACACGGCGGTCATTCTGCACTCAACGAACCGTGTGATTCTGGTAAGCTGGCTGGCGGGGATCCGCCGCCGCGCCGGCTACGCGCGCCGGATGGGCTGGCTGCTTACCCACAAGATTCCTTACATCAAGAAGGAAGGGAACCGGCACGAGCTGGAGTATAATCTGGAGCTTCTCCGGCTGATCGGTCCTTCGACAAGCTCAGGACAGGTGTTGGTGGACCGAACGCTGTTCGTGCCGACGACCCCGGCGCAGGAGGAGAAAGCGGCGGCGTTCCTGCGGTCGCACGGGCTCGAGGGGTCGGCGCCGCTGGCGGTCCTACATCCGGGGGCCAGCTGTCCATCGAAGCGATGGCCGGCACGGCATTTCGCGGCGGTCGGCGATGAGCTGGCCCGGCGGGGAATGAAGGTGGTCGTCCTGACCGGACCCGGCGAGGAAGCTCACGGCCAAGCGGTGATGGCCGGGATGAAGCAGAGGCCGGCCGCGGTGTTGGGCACGATGAGTTTGGGCGAGACGGCCTGCCTGCTCAAGAGGGCCCGGTGCCTGGTCTCGAATGACAGCGGCCCGGTGCACTTAGGCACCGCGGTCGGCACGCCGGTGGTTTCGATCTTCGGCCGGTGGGGCGGGGGATTGAGCCCGGCCCGCTGGGGGCCCACGGGCCCGCGGAGCGTGGCCCTGCACCATGACATCGGCTGCCGGCCCTGCCTGGCGCACGACTGCACGATCGGGTTCGCTTGTCTCGAAACGGTAACGGAGGAGGAAGTTCTTGCGGCGGTGGAGCATGCGGCGGGATTACCGGCTTCTTCATAAATTCATCTCTCTGATCGCGGCGGCCTCCCTGCTGGCCGGCTGCAGCCGGGCCGGGATCGCCCGCCTGCGGGACGTCCAGGTGAAGCGGGGAACCGCCACGCCGGTCTCGATCGCCTCCCCCCTGCAAACGGTGCCGGTGGGAGAGGTGCTCGAGTACGACATCTTCTGGTGGGGCGCGCTGGTGGGCAATGCCACGATGACCACGGCCCTCTCAGAGGACAAGAGAGCGGTGGAGCTGAACTTCAAAGCCGACTCCAACTGGTACCTCCTGCCCCTTTACCCGGTGCACGTCCGGCTGAGCAGTTGGGTGGACCCAAAGACGCTCTCTCCCCGGCGGTTTGAGTCGTATCTGAAACGCCAGTGGAGGGTGCACGAGAGCATCATCACGTTCGACTGGAAGAATAACACCAGTCTGCATGAGCTCTCCGGCGACCGGAAGGTGACGGTGCCGGTCACTGAGAAGACTCAGGATGGCATTAGCATGCTGTACTACGCCCGCACGATGCCGTTCGAGCTGGGGAAGACGGTCCCTCTGGAGGTGAGCGCCGACGGGAAAAATTGGCTCTTGAACGGCACGGTGATGCAGGCCGGCATCATCCGGATCGGCAACTCCGGCTACTGGCCGGCCGTCGAGGGGGAGGTAGAGCTGGCCTACCCGGTCCCGTTCTTCCACGGCGCCACCGCACGCGTCTGGTTCAGCGCCGACCAGGACCGGATCCCCCTGCTGGCCAAGATCTGGTCCCGCATCGGGCCGGTCACCGTGGTCCTCGCCCGCCGTTCCACCGAAGTAAAGGAAAACAAATAGCTAGATTGTAAGCTTGCCAGCTTAGCCGGTCCTCCGCTATACTTGACCTAACTTGCGTAAAAATCCGATGCGAATCCTCGCGTTCATCCTTTGCCTTGGCATGCTTTTCCCCGCACCCGGCTTCGCGCTGCGTCCGCCTCAGCCGGAATCTCCCGCCGGGCGCGCCGGTTTAGAGGAAGCCCTTTCCGGAAATCAACCGGGATTCCGCAGGTCCTTGCTCCGGCTGGAACGGTTGATTGCCGAGAAGATCCGGTCTCCTCATGCCAACGGCAAGGCCTCCGAACTGTTGGAAGGGAAGGTGGAGGAAACGCTCTTCCTGTTGGACCGCAAGCTGGCCTCCGGGATCGGAGAAAGGCTCCAGAACCGATATCTGGATTCACTGGTGGCCCTGACACTTCTTTTCCCCTACGGCTATCCGGCATCCGATTTGGACGGAAAAGAAACTTCTGATCTGGACGGGATCCCCTGGCTTGCGGAAATCAGCCTGGAAGATCTTGTGGGGCATGGCCGGCGGGCCGCCCAGAAAGTGGCGGAAGGCCTTGCCCGCCAGCGGGACCGATTTGGCGCCTCCCTGCGCAGGAACGGCAGCGCCCGGATTGTCCAGCCCTGGCAGGATCTCGAGGATCTCTGGCGGCTTCAAAAAAGAGGGTCCAAGCGGGAGATCACCTTCGCAATCTTTCCTCCCGGTGGCGAAAGGCGACTCCCCGTCATTGTTTACTCCCGCGAGCGGGTGGATGAGGCCGGAGTCCGGTTCTCCCGCATTGCCCCTTTCGTAGGCCACACCCACATCTTCGAGCTCCCTTTGAAGGCCTCGCCGGCCGATACCGAGGGCGCCGAACAGGAAGCCCGCGTCGGCGTCCTGAATTTCATCCTCGGCTTCCATCCGCGCGATTGGAGGCGGACGGAGCTGGCAATCTTCCGTCCCGGCAGGGGCTGGCGTTACATCCGCGGAGAGCCGGCGGAGGTGGAGGAAGTCCTGCGCAACATCGGCCTGCTGCTTCCCGCCGGTGCGGAGGAGCAAGCGCTGGCGCCGGATCTGGAAGAAGGATTCCGGGTGCTGGGGGTCCCCGGAGAGTGGCTGGAGCGGACCCTGCGCCTGCGCGCGATTGCCGCAGCGCATGATTATCCAGCCGCGGGGCAAGAGCGTTTCAGAGAGCATGTGCTGGAGGGAAGGGATCTCCAGAAGAATTTGTCCCTGATGGTGTACGACGTCCCACGGCGGCCGGATGCGAGAGAACTCCATTTCCATTACCTCCTTAATGTAGGCGGCATCCTGCGAGGACAGCTTTCCGTGGAGCCGGGAAGCTGGGAGTCGTTCCCGATGTGGCTGGAGTACGACGGGTTTTGGAAGGATGACACCGGCCTGGAAAAGGATTTGATCTCCACCCAGGTCCTGATTTCCGCCGCGGATCTGCCGGGTGGGTTCTTTAATCCTTTGGAGCAAGCCCTGGGCAGCCTGCTTGGGAACGATTGGAAGGGCCGGATCCTGCAAACGACTCCTCGGGGAACCCACTTTCCGGTAGAACCGCTTCTGGCCGACCCGCAGACTCGGAAGCTCTTCCTCCTCCATTTGGCCGGGCGCTCGGCGGAGCTCCAGGCGGTTCTCCGGGAGCAGGCCTGGGGACATCGCGGGGGCCCAAGCATCGGGAGCCGGGGTGAGCTGGCGCCCGCGTTCGGCTTTCCGCTGGTTGTCACCGGGGAGCTGCGCCGCACGCTGAACCGGAAACGGCTCTTCCCGACCCATGCGGTCCAGCCGTACCTGGATCAGTTTTCCAAGGGGAAGGAGCTGCCCGGCAACTCGGCCTTGGTGCTCGCCGAAGAAAACGGCCAGCCGCTGGCCTTTTTCGACCGGGGGTTCCTGCTCGTGCGGCCCCACCTCTCTTTCCAGGGAAAGGAGAGTTTGCTGGAGGAGATTTTTCTGAAGGGGGCGCGCCTTTCGCTCGAATTGGACAAGCGGCTGGCCGATTCCGCCCGCTGGCCACCGACAAGGTATCCCGCCGCGGGGGCGGAGGAGCCGGTGCGGGAGTTCGAGTCGCTGGATCTGTTCATGAACCGGTACGCCGAGGCGTTGGCGAGGCAAGGCCGATTGGGCTGGATCGAGGCGTTGAAGGAGCGGAACCTGCCGGCCCGGGTGTGGGTGGTTCCTGCTCCTGTTGCGGCGGACCAGCGGCAAGTGACGGCCTACGTGACCTCCGAAGCGACGGAGGAACAGTCGGAATGGGAGCTGGCGGCGGAGGAACGGCTGAACCGGGAGAAAGACCGGCTCCAAGAGACCCTCTTCAACGTGAAGCGGCTCGAGTATGACACGAAGTTCGAGAAGGCCTCGGTGGTCATCCGGCAGACCGGCGGCATCAAGCCGGTTGGCAGCCACCCGGCAGTGATCACGCTGTCGATCCTTCCGGATCTAGAGGAACTCCGGCCGTCCTGGGTCTATGCGGTGGCGGTCAACGAGTCGCTCTGGGGCAGGGATCTCGGGCCGGTGCTGGGCGTGCTGACGTTCCAGGATGAGCAGGGCCGGCGGGTCCACGCGATCTTCGCGTAAGTTGATTTCCCGACGGGGAGGTGCTACTCTAAACACACGCGGCAAGGCCATGGCAATCCGGCCTTGCCTTTTCTGTCGATGAAAAACCCAGCTCAGAATAAAACTCTTTGGCGGCCGGAGTTCGAGAAGGACTCCTGCGGCGTCGGTTTCGTGGCCGACGTCTCCGGCAAACCCAGCCACCGCATCCTGCGGATGGCGGTGCAGGGGGTCTGCTGTGTCACGCACCGGGGCGCGGTCTCGGCCGACGCCAAGACCGGCGATGGGGCGGGGATCCTCACGCAGATCCCGCGCAAGTTGTTCGCGCGCGAGCTGGTCCGCTTGGGCCAGCCGAAGGCGAACCCGCAGGACCTCAGTGTGGGGGTCTTCTTCCTGCCGCAGAACCCCGGCACCCGCCTGGCGGCCAAGGGGATCGTGGACCGGATCGTCAAGGAGCAGGGGCTGATCCTGTACAGTTGGCGGGAGGTCCCGGTTAACCCCGACGCGTTGGGGGAAAAGGCGCTGGCCACCATGCCCACCATCCAGCATCTGCTGATGGGCCGGCCGGCCAAGGTTCCCCCGACCGAGTATGAGCGCCTCCTCTATTACACGCGGCGGCTCATCGAGCGGGCGTTCACGCAGGCCCGGCTGGAGGAGTGCTACATCCCCTCCTTTTCCTCGCGCACCATCGTCTACAAGGGACTGCTGGTCGCCACCCAGCTGAACCACTTCTATGAGGACCTGACCGACCCGTCCTTCGAGACGGCGATCGCCGTCTTCCATCAGCGGTATTCCACCAACACCTTCCCGACCTGGACGCTGGCCCAGCCGTTCCGCTTCCTGGGACACAACGGCGAGATCAACACCCTGCTTGGCAACCGGAACTGGATGCGGGCGCGGGAGCCGGAGCTCAAGTCCGCGGTCTGGGGGAACAAGATTCAGGACCTGTTCCCGGTGATTCAGGCGGGCGGGTCCGACTCGGCGATGCTGGACAACGTGCTGGAACTGCTGGTGGCCTCCGGCATGGACCTCCTGCACGCGATGACGGTCCTGGTCCCCGAGGCATGGCAGAACATGCCCGGCATGGACCAGAAGACGAAGGCCTTCTTCGAGTATCTGGCCTGCCTGTCGGAGCCGTGGGACGGCCCGGCGGCGCTGGCTTTCAGCGACGGCGTCGTCGCGGCCGCCGCGCTGGACCGCAACGGGCTTCGCCCGGCACGGTACAAGGTGACGCGGGACGGCTTGGTGGTGGTGGGCTCCGAGGTCGGCATCGTCGATCTGGACGATTCCCAGGTGATCGAATCGGGCCGGCTCGGCCCCGGCCAGATGCTGGCGGTGGATACGGCCCGCAAAAGGGTCCTGCGGGACGATGAGATCAAGCGGGAGTTGTCGGAGCTCCAGCCCTACGCCGCCTGGCTGCATTCCCACATGCTCCGGCCGGATCTCCTGCGCCTGAACGACGGCAAACCCACGGTGGCTTATTCGCCGGAAAACGGCCAGCACGAGCCGCTCCTGCGCGCGATGAAGGCCTCCGGCTTCACGCAGGAGGACCTGCAGTTCGTGCTGAAGGCGATGGCGGAGACCGGCAAGGAGCCGGTCGGCTCGATGGGGGACGACGCGCCGCTGGCGATCCTCTCCACGCGGCCGCGGGTCCTGGCGACTTATTTCAAACAGCTGTTCGCGCAGGTGACCAATCCGCCGATTGACCCATTGCGGGAGCGGCTGGTGATGTCACTCAACACGGCGCTGGGCGTGCGCGGCTCCATGCTGGAAGAGACGCCCGAACACGCCAAGTGGATCAAGTTCGGCTCGCCGGTACTCTCCGAGCCGGAGTTGAAATGGGTGGAAGAATTGACCGATCCGGCGTTCCGCTCGGTGCGGCTTCCGATCCTGTTTCCGGCGGCGCAGGGGGCCGGCGGGCTGGAGCCGGCGGTCCGGAAGATCTGCGAACGGGCCTCGGCCGCGGTCGATGCCGGATGCACGATCCTGATCCTGACCGACCGCGGGATGGACGCGAAGAACGCGGGCGTCCCTGTCTGGATGGCGGCCGGCGCGGTCCACCATTCCTTGATCCGGCAGGGGAAGCGGATGCGGGCGTCGATCCTTTGCGAGACGGCCCAGGTGTGGGACATGCACCACTATGCTCTGCTGATCGGCTACGGCGCCGCGGCGATCCATCCGTACGGCGCTTACCAGGCGATCTCCTGGGCCCACTCGGCCGGGACCCTGAAGGGGGTCACGCTCGACCAGGCGTGGGCCAACTACGAAAAGGCGATCGAGGACGGCATCCTGAAGATCATGTCGAAGATGGGGATCTCCTGCGTCTCCAGCTACCGGGGTGCCCAGATCTTCGAGGCGATCGGTTTAAGCGACGAGGTGGTCGAGATCTGTTTCACCGGGACCGTCAGCCGGATCGGCGGGGTCGGTTTCGACCTGCTGGCGCGCGACGCGCTGACTCTCCACGGGAGCGCGTTCGGCGCGGCCGGAGCGGTCCAGCTCGACCCGGGCGGGTTTTACCGCTACCGGCGGGACGGGGAGATCCACGCCTTCAGCCCGCCGGTGCTCGACGCGATCCACGAGGCGGTCCATTCCGGCCAGTGGTCCGATTACCAGAAATACGCCGATTTAGTGAACAAGCGGGAACCGGTCTGCCTGCGGGACTTGCTGGAATTTTCCTCCGACCGGAAACCCATTCCGGTGGAGCAGGTGGAACCGGTCGAGGCGATCCGCAAACGGTTCTGCACTGCCGGCATGTCCTACGGCGCGCTCTCGAAAGAAACGCATGAGACGCTCGCGATCGCGATGAACCGCATCGGCGGCAAGTCCAATTCCGGCGAGGGCGGCGAGGACCCGGTGCGGCTCAAGCCGTTTCCCAACGGGGATTCCGCCTGCAGTGCCATCAAACAGGTGGCCTCCGGCCGGTTCGGCGTGACGCCGGCGTATCTGGCCTCCGCGCGGGAGCTGGAGATCAAGATCGCGCAGGGGTCCAAGCCGGGTGAGGGCGGGCAGCTGCCGGGCCACAAAGTCTCCGAGGACATCGCCCGGGTGCGCCATTCGGTGCCGGGGGTCACGCTCATCTCTCCGCCGCCTCACCACGACATCTACTCCATCGAGGACCTGGCCCAACTGATCTACGATCTGAAGCAGGCCAACGCCAAGGCGGCGGTCTGCGTGAAGCTGGTGGCCGAGGCCGGCGTCGGCACGATCGCGGCCGGCGTCGCGAAGGGCTACGCCGACGTGGTCCACATCGCCGGCCATGACGGCGGCACGGGGGCGAGCCCCATCTCCTCCATCAAGAATGCCGGGGCGCCCTGGGAGCTTGGGCTCTCGGAGACCCAGCAGGTCCTCGTGATGAACGACCTGCGCGGCCGCATCGTGGTCCGCACCGACGGCGGCATGAAGAGCGGCCGGGACATCCTGATGGCGGCGCTGTTCGGAGCCGAGTCGTTCAACTTCGGCACCGCGGCGCTGGTCGCGGCCGGGTGCTGCATGGTGCGCCAGTGCCACCTGAACACCTGCCCGGTCGGCGTGGCGACCCAGGACCCGAAACTGCGGCTCAAGTACAAGGGCCCGCCGGATTTCGTGGTGAACTTCTTCACGTTCGTAGCCGAGGAGGTGCGCCAAACGCTGGCGCAGATGGGCTATTGTTCTCTCGATGAGGTCATCGGGCGCATCCATCTGGTCAAGGTCAGTCCCAAAGCGAAGACCCACCCGAAATGGGCCACCATCGACTGGTCCGCCCTGCTGGCCGATCCGGATCCCTCCGGTTCCCGGCCGCGGCGCTGTTTGGTCGCCCGCAACGACCGGGAAGGGGACGTCCCGCTCGATGAGCAGATCCTGGCGGAGGCGAAGCCGGCGCTCGAGGGGCGCGGCAAGGTGGTGTTGCGTTTCCCGATCAAGAATCACCAGCGCTCCGTCGGCACGCGGCTCTCCTACGAGATCGCCTGCCGCTATGGCGACGTGGGGCTGCCTTCCGGCGCTTCCGTGGAGGTCCAACTCTCCGGGTCGGCCGGGCAGTCGTTCGGCGCGTTCCTCATCTCCGGCGTGCGGTTGGGTCTAACCGGCGATGCCAACGACTACGTGGGCAAGGGGATGCACGGCGGGGAGATCATTGTCCGAGCGAACCCCCGCGTGCCGGCCCGCGCGGACCAGCTCGTCCTGGTTGGCAACACCGTGATGTACGGGGCCACCGGCGGCACGCTCTACGCGGCCGGCAGGGGAGGCGAGCGCTTCTGCGTGCGCAACTCCGGCGGCCGGGCCGTCGTGGAGGGGGTGGGGGACCACGGCTGTGAATACATGACCGGCGGGATGGTCGCGGTGCTGGGGCCGACCGGCCGCAACTTCGGCGCCGGCATGACCGGCGGCGTCGCCTACGTGCTGGATCCGGAAGGGGATTTCCCGAAACGGCTCAACCCGGCGCTGGTGGAGCTGGCGCGCCTGGAGGACCCCGAGGACCGCAGTATGCTCAAGTCCCTGCTCCTGAAGCACGCCGAGCTGACCGGCAGCAAGAAGGCGGAGGAACTTCTCTCCGACTGGGAAAACGCGGCGGGCACTTTCTGGAAAGTCAGCCCGAAGAAAGAAGTGGTCAAGCTGGAAGCAGCGGTGGGGACCCCGGTCCAGAAGACGGCGTAGCCCCAACCTGTTAAGCGTACAAATTTAAGAATTTCTTATAGCCACAAGCGTCTGCTTGTGGCATACTTTTGTCAAAATACACCTGCGAATGAAAAAGCTTTCTCGTTTTATCTCTCTTCTCACCCTGCCTGCTTTCCTCCTTACCCTGCCTGTTCCCGTCCACGCGCTGAGGCCCCCGCAAGACGTCGAGGGTCTGAACCTCGTCCGGGCCGGCCTGGAGGAGGGAAAGGCCACGGATCTCCTGCCGGCGATCGGGATCCGGAGGATGAGCGACCAGGAGGTCTTGCGGATTCCGACGGTTTCCGTCCCCTCGGTCCGGGACCGGTACCTCTCGTTGGATGGCCGTGTCTTCTTCTTCCGCAAGGGAGACCACCTGACCATCCAGATGAGCAACTTGAGCGACGGCTCCCGGATGCTCATTCAGGAAGGGTCCGAGCAGGAGGGGCTGGAGGCGGAGCGCCGGCTGACGGTTTCCGTTCAAACGGCGGACGGGGCATCGAAAGAGCTTTTCGATTGGTCCGATCCGGAACAATCGCTTCCCTCGATCCGGAGCATCTCCTACACGATCTCCGAACAGGGACCGGAGCTGGTGTTCACCCTGGATCCGCGGGTCAAGGGCGTCACCCCGAAGAGCCGGTGGGAGGAGCGGTTCTCGGCCTGGGATCTTCAGCAGGTGAAGTCCCCGCCGAAAGAGGTCCGGATCAGCTTCAGGAGCGCCGAAGAGCAAAGCCCCGCACAGCCCGCCGCTTCTCCCCCGCAGCCGGTCAAGGCCTCATCCGCCATCGGGTGGGCCGGGGACCTTCCTCTGATCCAGGCCGTCCATAACAACGGCCGGACGCCGGTGCTGAGCGTGGACCTGCACGCGCCGAAGCTGACCCGGGAGGCGTTGGCTCAGCAGTTGGAGCTGATACTGGTCGCGCAAGGGAACGGCGCCTCTCAGGAATTCCCGATCCCACAGGCGCAGAGGCAGTTCGGGGAGGGATGGTACGGCGTTTTCCACAACAACTATCGCGTCCGGATGGAGCTCCCGGCCGAGGCCGACCCTCTCTTGAAAAAGGCAGGGCACCTGCGTTTCTGGTTCCGCTACCGTCTGCAGGGGGAGCCGGAGTGGAAGGACACCTCCGAGAACCCGAAAGGCCAGAACGGCATCGGGGAGATTGTTTACCAGCCGGATTGGCTTTTCCAGACCGGCCTGTACACGGTCAACGTGAAGGCGTGGGGCAGTTTGAAAGCCATTCAGGACCGCCTGCCGCAGATCAAACAGGTCGGCGCGAAGGTGATCCTTCTGCAGGGGATCCATCCGGGCCACACCGCGTTTGAGATCGATGATTATGAGGGCGTGGACCGCAAGATCGGGGGCAAGAAGGCCCTGCGCGCCCTGCTTCGCGAGGGGAAGAAGATGGACCTCCGGTTCGTGATCCCGTTCGTCCCCGGCCACTCCTCCCCCTTCAATAAACTGCTCCAGCAGCAGCCGGATTTGTATTACCGGCCGCCCGATCCGTCCAAGATTGCCCAGGATCAGCTGGTCACCGTCAATGTGGGAGGCAAGCCGGAGATCTTTTTCCGGGGGAACGTTTTCCCCGAAGGCAAGCCGGCCGGGGAGATCAAGGGCGGGTTCGGTACTGGCACCGTGCAGTTCGACCTGTGGGACCCCCAGAAGCGACAGCGGCTCGCCGATTACTGGGAGAAGGTGCTGAAGTTTTGGGCCTGGTTCGGGATCGACGGGTTTTACGCCGACACCGGGCATTCCATCCATCGGGTCGCTCCCGGCTGGCTGGAGGAGATCCAGCGGCGGGTCCGGATGGAGTATCCGAACACGGTCTTCGGCTTTGAGGCCCACTGGTACGAGTCGGGCGGGTTCATCTCCCGCGGCGGGTCCTTCGCCCAGGAATTTACGCTGTACTACGAGTGGCTGAAGGAGATGGTCTACGGCAGGAAGAATGCCGCCGGCCTGATCCAAGTCCTGCAGAGGATGCCGTCCGCCATTCTTCAACAGCAGTTGATCTTCCTGCAGAACCACGACGAGGACCCGTTCGATCTCCATCTGGAGTGGGGGCCGGTCGTCCCGGCTCTGAGGCCCGACGCCCACCGGGCGTTCGCGGCGATGCTCGTTCTGGGCATCCCGGGCATCCCCTTGCTGATGACCGGCCAGGAAAGCGGGATCAAGCAGAGGTGGAACGTCACCGGCAACCCCTGGAATTACGACCAGGAGTGGAATTGGGGGCGCCACCCCCAGGCGCCGCCGCGGCCGCGGTTCGACGCTTTCGCGGATGAGAGCCCGGAGGCCAAGGGGATGCGGAACGCCTTTTCCCAGATCTTCGCGCTGAGGGAGGCCGATCCCGCTTTCTGGTGGGCGGAGGGGGCCCGTTTCCTCAACACGAGCGATCCGAATACGTTCGCCGTGTACCGCTCGGCCGGAAACAAGGAAGCGCTGGTGCTCGTCAACCTGAAGACCTCCGCCTCCGGTCCGGAGGACGTCACGCCGGTCACGGTGGACCTCTCCGGGTTGAAGCTCAACGCCCAGGAAGCGGCCGCCCTGCGGGAGTCTCTGAAAAAGCCCAGCTTGGTCCTGCCGGCCGCCCCTTCCTTGGAATGGAAGGGGGACCCGCAGACGGAGACGATCTCTTTCCTTGAAGTCCGGCTAAGACCTTTCCAGGTAGTGGTTGTGGAGTTCGAGCCGCCGCAGGCGGTGAAACCCGCGGCCGCCGGCGCGGAGGAGCTGGTCTTCCCGGCGCCCGAGCAGACGGACCGGCCCGCGGCCTGGGCGGTCTGGCGAGACGGGGGGAACCTCTATCCCTCCGGCGGCCCGCTCGGGACGGTCGCCTTCGTCTCACCCAGAGAAGGGAAGGCCGGGGTGGGGATTTACGCCTCTTTGTGGAACCTCAACGGCGGCGGAATGGTCCCCGAGGTCTTCCGCCTGCCGGGCATCCCGCCGGATCGTCCGGTCCACCTCTACGATCAGGGAAGGGTGCCTCCCGGCACCCGGCAGGAGATCGCGAAGATCCTCAGCGAAAAGGTCCTTCCGAGGAAGGGTCCGAAGGAAAACGGCTGGGAAGAGAAGGGGTTGGACGTGGTGGCGCGTCTGTCAGGCACGCGGGGCGGAGGGGATTGGATTGTCCCGATGATCCCGATCGACGCCGGGGCCGGGCAGATCCGGTTTGAGGCGTGGGTGCCGGCCCGGCCGGAATTCATCGGCGACTATACGGTGAGCGTGGAGGTCCGCTGGGGCCAGGCATGGCACCGCTTGAAAGAGACCGGCCATTTCCGGATCCATCCGCTTCATTCCAACGGGCGGGATCTCCGGGTCCCGGACGCCCGGGAGTACAAGCTGTGGGTTTCTCCGACGGGCCAGCCGGTGGTGATCGGCTGGAACCCCCAGTGGAATTTGAGAAAGCCCGCCCCTTCCTGGCGGGTCCCGGTCGCCGACCGGCCGTACTGGATCCGTTTCTGGGACGGCCGTTTTTATCTGTTGGATCGTGAGCAGATGAAGCGGTTCGGCTTTTCTCATGACCCGGACCGGCCCGACCTCTGGCCGGAACAGCCCATCGTGGAGGCGGCGATCAACGTGGATCCGTCCGGGGGGATTGTCGTCATTCCCTCCGGAGAGGTTTTCGAGGATAAGGAAGGAACGCTCGGGGCGCGGCTGGAGAAGGCGTTCCAGGTTCTCGGGATCCGCTGGTCCCTGGAGGGGTTCCAGCCGCTTCCACAGCCCCAGGCGGGTGGACCCCATCCTTCGTTGGAACGGATGTTTGAACAGCTGGAAAGGGTCGGGGATGCCGGCTCCTTCCGGGATTTCCTCGCGCAATGGGGAGAAGGGGGCTGGGAACAGATGAGCAAGGTCCTCCAGCAGGCCCCTTACGAGGAACGGGACCGCTTCCTGCACTTGCTCCATCAGTCGTTCATCCGGTGGACGCGCGAAGATCCTTCGGCTCCGGTCTTCCGGGTTTCCAGCAGGCCCAGCCCGCGCTCTTTCTTCTCAAGCCCGCTCCCGATGATCACGCTGAGCTTAAACGGGGTGTTGGACTTGATCTGGCGGCAGCACAGGGAAATGCCGGGCCAGCCGATTGAGGAGACCCTGCTTCAAGGCGGAGGTCCTCTCGCGGTGGCCCGCGCCTCCGCCAACCTGCTGGCGGAGGGGGAGGTGGATGTCGTGGCGCTCGGGTTCGGCGAATCCGGGGAGCAGCTCTTTGAAGGTTTGAGGCAATCGGGGTTTCGGGAGAGGCCCGGTGACGACCCCACCCCCTTGTGGATTCCTGTTGAAGGGCAGGAGAGCCGCATCAGCGTCAATGGGGTGGTCAGCTCCAGCCCGACCGTTCCGGCGGGGTACGTCCAGCAGGCAGTGGATGCCGTTGTCCGCAGGATGGACGCCTATGGACCGAGGAAGGGGATACTGGTGATCGGCGAGCACCTGGTGAGGACGGACCATCCGGCCGGGTCGCTGTGGGTGGCGGAGGCGCTCGCCGGCCTGGCCCGCGAAGCCAGACGGCGCGGCTGGCAGACTGCCGTGGCGGCCAGCAGCTCGTGGGACAAGAAAACCTTTGAAACGATTCTGGCGACGCAGCCGGACACCTTCCATCTCGACCTGGAGCCCTTTTCCCGCCTGGTCAGCTCCGAGCAGCGGAAGCTCACCGAGGAGGACCTCTTGTATTTGCCCAGGGAGGAAGTGGCCGCGTTGGCGGATCAGCTCCGCAGCCGGTACGGCGTGGAGCGGTTCATCGTTTCCCTCGGGGCGGCCGGCGAGATCCTGGTCACCTCTTCCGGCTGGTTCAGCGCCGTTCCCTCGCCTGATCTCGAGCTGACCTACGTGACCGGCGGGCGGGATGAGGTGTTGGGCGTCTTCACGCGCCTCCTGCAGATGGGGACGCCGGTCAAAGAGGCCCTGCATGAAGCGGTCATTTCCGAGGTGCGGCACATGGAGGAATGGGGCCGCCCGGTCACGCAAAAAGAGGTGGAAGCAAACCACCACCGGGTCCAGGTGTACGAGCTTCTTCAGCCGGCCCCGAGCAGGACCGTCTCGGTGGCGCCGGCGGAGCCGCCGTCCTACCCCGAGGCCTTCACGACTCCGGTGAAGACCGAGCCGCTTAAGCTGAACCTGCGGAAGGTGGACGTCTTGCCGGTCGGCGCCGGCGACGGAATCCGGGAGATCCTCGAACGGCTGCGTCCCGGCGAAGCCCCGTCCAAGCAGGTGCTGATCGGGCCGGTTGCCTTGGCGGGATCGGACGGCGTGCCGCCGCTGTGGCCCCTTTTAACCAAGCTGAGGAAAGTCTTGCCGGAACCGGAGTGGGCGCAGGTCCGCGGTCAGGTCATCCTCTTCACGCAGAACAAGGGGCTTGCCGAGCGGCTGAATGCGGAGGGTTACGTGGCCCCGTCGGATCTGGCAGAGCTTAGACAGGTTCTGGCTCAGCGGACTCCTTCCGGCATGGTCTTTTACATGGGGCGGGAGGATTGGCTTCTGCGCGGGCAAATCCCGGGGATCACGGAGAGCGTTCAGCTGACGCCGGAGAATTACCTTCAGGCGCTGGCCCGCCTGTTCGAGCTGTTGGGCTACCTGCGCCCCGAGCCGCAGCAGATCGAAGAGCTGCCGGCCTCCCTGCTCGAAGCGGCCTAACCCTTTTCTTCTTCCGCCCGACGGCGCCCTTCGCTCAGCTTCGCTTCGCTCCGGGTCGGCCACCCGCCGCTCCAGAGGGTTGCGACGGCTCCTATTCGTCGCCGTCGCGTGATTGGGCCGCTTTGCGGCCGGTCGCGGTTCCTATCGTCGGGGCTAGTCGCCCCGGCGATCCTTCACCCAGCGGTTGCCGCCGTGGGTCTTGGCCCAGTGCTTGAGCTCGGCGCCCAGCTGGGCCACCTCGGCCACGTGCTTGATCGGCTTCTGCTCGTTGGTGACCACGCCGATCGAGATCGTCAGCAGGGGGAACTGCCGCGGGTTGCCGTCGCGGTCCTTCGAAAGAATGTATCCTTGCCTTAAATCCTCCTCGTCGTAGAGGGAGGCGGCGGTGCGGGAGAGCTCGGTGACGATCTTCTGGCAGAGCTTCTCGACGACCGCCGGCGTCGTGATCAGCACGAAGTCGTCGCCGCCGATGTGCCCCAGGAAATCCACCGGCGTTCCCACTTCCCGCATCGCGATCAGAAGGATCCTCGCGGTCATCTTCAGCGCCTCGTCGCCCCGCTCGAAGCCGTACTTGTCGTTGAACGCTTTGAAGTTGTCCAGGTCAATGTAGCAGATGGCCTCCGGCTTGCCCGAGTCCAGCCGTGCCTGGATCTCCTCCAGGATCGAGACGTTGCCCGGCAGTTTCGTCAGCGGGTTGGCGTCCAGAGCGCGGGAGGTGCGCCGCAGGATCATGCGGACCCGCGCCAGCAGCTCCGGCGGGTCGAACGGCTTCGTGACGTAGTCGTCCGCGCCGGCGTTGATCCCCTCCACCTTGTCGGAGCTCTCCCCCTTGGAGGTCAGCATGATGACCGGCAGGTTCTGCAGAAGGACGTCCTTCTTGAGCGTCCGGCAGACCTGGGGTCCCAGCATCTTGGGCAGTTTGAAGTCCAGCAGGACCAGATGCGGGCCGACCTTCTTGACCTGCCGGACCGCTTCCTCGCCGTCAGCGGCCTCGTGCACCTCGTACCCCTCCGCCTCCAGCGTCAGCCGGAGCACGTCCCGGATGTCCGGCTCATCGTCCACGACCAGGATCCGTTCCTTGGGTGCCTTCATGCCGCCTGGGCTCCTGGCTGGAGGACGGCCTGCCAGGGCAGGTCGAAGTAGAACGTGGTCCCTTTACCCACCTCCGAGCGGACACCGATCCGCCCGCCGTGTGCCTCGATGATCCGCTTCACCAGGACCAGCCCCAGGCCGGTCCCTTTGCGCTCCCGGTTGACCGGGTTGTCGGCCCGGAAGAACTCGGTGAACAGCATCGAGACGTCTTCGGGCGGCATCCCGATGCCGGTGTCCTGGACCTCCAGCTTCAGCGCGGAGTCCGTGGGGATCGCCTGGATGGAGATCGTCCCCTTCTCCGGCGTGAACCGGATCGCGTTGGAGAGCAGGTTCGTGAAAACCCGCTGGATCTGGTTCTCGTCGGCCTGGACGGAAGGCAGTTTCTCGGGGATCCGGAGCGCGATGTGCAGGTTCTTCTCCTTGATCTGGGGCCCCAGCAGGTCCACCACGCTGTCGAGCAGGCGCGGGAGCTCCACCGGGCGGATGGTCATCCCCACGCGGCCCGATTCGATCCGCGCGATGTCCAGCAGGTCGGAGATGAGCGCCGACAGGGAATCGGTGTGCCGGTTGATCTTCTCCAGCCGTTCGGCCTGCTCCTTCGTGACCGGACCCAGCTTGCCGGCCCGCACCAGCGAGGTGTACCCCTTGATGGAGGTCAGCGGCGTGCGCAGTTCGTGGGAGACGGCCGAGACGAAATCCGACTTGAGCCGGTTCAGCCGGACCAGCTCCTCGTTGGCCTTGGCCAACTGGGCGGTGCGCAGTTTGACCCGCTCCTCCAATTCGTCGTGCGAAATCTTGAGGGCCTCGTACAGCCGGAGGTTCTCGATGGCAACGCCCACCTCGCCAGCCAGAATGGACAGCAGCTCCACGTCGCCGGAATCGAGCTTAGGGTAAGGGGGGTTCGTGCCGGCGACCAGGAAGCCCTGCGGTTTGCCCTCCAGCACCAGCGGCACCGCGGCGTAGGAACGCAGGCCCAGCATCGCCCCGATCACCTTGGGCGCTTCCTTCGGGGACTCCTTCGGAGTCGCCGTCTTGGGTGCCGGTTCCTTCAGCTCGGCGTCCGGCGCGAAGAAGGGCTCCCCGCGGGCCAGCACCGGGAACCGGATCCAGTCGATCAGCTTGGGGACCTCCAGTTGGCGGGCCTCCTCCAGCTCGAAGCCCGCCTGGGCGGCCACCAGCGGCTTGGATTTCTCATCGGGGTGCAGGATGCACAGGATTGACCGCTCCATGCCGAACGAGGAGACCACCGTGTCGGCAACCAGCCGGCACAGTTCCACGACCGACCGGACCGACAGGATCTTCTTCGACAGCTCGTGCAGGACGTACAGACCGGAGAGTTTCTTGTCCAGCGCTTCCTGCGTGCGCGTGAGCTCCAAGTCGGTCTGCACGATGATCTTGGTGTTCTGGTCCAGCTCGTCACAGATGCGGTTGATGCGGTCCAGCTCCTTCTGGTAGCCGGTCGTCTGGCGGCGGATCGCCTCGTTCGAGCTGATCAGGAACGAGCCGACCAGCATCATGAAGAAGGCGTAAGCGACCCGCAGGATCGCGGAATCGGAGAAGGAGATCACCAGCCCGAGCAGGAAGCTGGCGATCATCGTCAGCTTCATCGTCAGGCCCATGCGGTCTTCTCCCTCCCCCTAGTTCGCCGACACGGCGCAGACCACCAGCGTCTCATTATGGAAGTAGCTTAAACCCCGGAAGCCGGCCGCGCTCAGGGGCGCCTGTTCACCGTAGTCGTAAAAACCGATGATGGGGACCGACCGGCCCAGCACCCGCCGGATCGCGGCGATCTCCTCGCCGGCCCGCCGGCCGAACAGGCGGGCGCGGGAACAGGAGCTGAAAACAAGCGCGAACGTGGGGGCGCGGGGCGCGATCGACAGCACTGCCTGCTCCGCGGCCCGGCGCGCGGCGTCCAGCGCCCGCTCTTTGGACCCCATCATCAGCCGGACCTCGCTCTCTTCCGGGACCTCGCCCGCGTAGACCAGGGAGCCGGTGCCTGGGTCCACCCTCACCACGTTGCGCAGGAGATCCTCCTCCTCGCCGGGGATCGGCATCCCCAGCGGGTAGACGATCGACATGTCGGCCAGCGCGCCGGCCTTCAGGGATTCGGCGGCCCGGCCGAAATAGGTCTCGTACAGGTTCACGGCGGTCTGCCCGTCCAGTTCCTGAACGATGTTGGCGACGCTCCGCGTGACCCGGCGCGGTTTGCCGAGCGGCCGCCAGCCGTGCCTCGCCCCGATGCCGACGGCGATCGGGCCGGCCAGCAGGACGCCGGCCACGGCGTCCGAATAGAACTTGCCCTGGAAATATTGATAGGTGCGGGTGAAGCTGAAATCATCCGCGGCCGACCCGCCCGCGATCGGGAAGCTCAGGCCCATGCGGTCCTGGACGCCGCGGATGACCTCGGCGCCGTTGCCGGTGAGCCCATCGGGAAAGAGCAGCATGCCGTGCGGGTTGGGGACCTTCGCCTGGAGCACTTGGGAAGCGCCCTCCTGGCCGGCTTGCCGGGAGTTGACGCTCATCCGCAGCCCCAAGCCGGTGGCCACCTGCAGGGTGTCCGAACGGATCGCCATGACGGCCACCGAGCGCCGGCTCGGTCCTTCGGTGAGGATTTCCCCGGCCGTGGAGCAGCCGGCCATCCAGGAGTGGGGAGCGACGGAGGCGATTCCTTTCAGCAGGGATTCCTGGTCGAAGCGGATGGAGGCGAAGACAAGGATCAGGTCGGCTTGCGGCTGGCCCAGGGATTCCATGGCCTTGCCGGCCGCCTCTTGTCCTGCTCGGTACGAGTCGGGCTGTCGGCTGCTCCCGACGCCAACCCAGGTGGCCATCGTATGGTATTATACTGAAAACTCGCCTCAATACACGGGCACGTGGCGGAACTGGCATACGCGCATGCTTGAGGGGCATGTGCCGCAAGGCTTGGAGGTTCAAATCCTCTCGTGCCCATTAAGATGCCGGGCACCCCTTCTTGGGGTGTCCGGCATCTTCATTTCATACCCAATTGCCCCTTTTGCACTTCCCTCCCACCCGGCCGCTCTTCCCCCCTGTGCCATACTTATACGATATGGACCTGTTCCGGCTTTTCCATTACGGGCCGAATGGGCACGCCCTGCCGCCGCTCCTGGTCGGGCTGGCGGTTGTCGTGCTCGGCGCGGTCGTGCTGGCGCGGGAGCAGGGGTCGCCGGGGAGTATGGCCTTCTTCGGCATGACTTCGGCTGGCGCCGTCTGGTTATTGGGCAGTACCGGTTTTTATTTCGCCCGCGACCCCTCGGTGGCCCTGCAGTGGGCCCGCATCGAAAACTGCGGCGTCGTTTTCATCCCCAGTATGGTCTTCCTCTTCACGTTGGACGTGACGGGCAAACTTTGGCGGTTCCGGGCCCTGGCGCTGGCCTCCGTGATGGTCTCCTTCGGGTTCTGTTTCTCCGTGCTGTTCACGTCGGGATTCGTCCGGAGCGTGAGGATGTTCCCTTGGGGGTATTTTCCGCAGTACGGCCCGGTCAGCATCCCGTTCCTGGTTTTTTTCTCCGTCCTGCTCGTGGCCAGTTTGCTGATCTACCACCGGGAATACCGGCGCGCTCCCGAAGGGATCCGGAAGCGGCGGCTGGGCGCCTTCCTGCTGGCCTTCGGCATTTCCTACCTGGGCTCCGTGGATTTCGCGCCGGCGTTCGGGGTTCCTCTCTATCCGTTCGGCTGTTTTCCGGTCCTGATTTTCCTGGGGATCACGGCCGCCGCCCTCTGGCGCTGCCGGCTTGTGGACATCACGCCGGCATTCGCGGCGGCTCAGATCCTGCGGACCGTCTCCGACACCCTGCTGGTGTTCGACCAGGAAGGGGTGGTGCGGGTGGCCAACCCGACGGCCTGCGACCTGTTCGAGCAGACGGAAGAGCAGCTGCTGGGCCAGCCGATCTGGCGCGTGGACGCCGGTTTCTTCCCGCGGGAGCGGTTCGAGGCCTTCCTGCGGACCCGCGTGGTCCACCGCTATGAGACGGTCCATCTTTCCAGCCACGGGAAGAAGACGGTGCTGGACGTGGCGGTCTCCGGCATCCGGGATGAGTTCGGTGAGCCGGCGGCCGTGGTCTGCGTGGCCCGCGACCTCACCGAGCGCAAGATGGCCGAGGAAGAACTTCGCCGCGCGCACGAAGCGCTGAGGAGATCCCACGTAGTATAATCGCTTCACGGTGGCTCCCTCCCTTTCTAGAATCCATCTGGATCAACTGAACGGCCGCCCCCTTTCTGGCCCGGTCCGCGCGGCCATGGAGGAGGCGCTCGCCCATTGCGGCAACCCCTCCAGTTTGCACGCGGAAGGGCGGGAAGCCGCCCAACGGCTCCAGAAGGCCCGCTCGCGCGTTTCCTCCCTCATCGGGTCCCGGCCGGATGAGCTTTTCTTCACGGCGGGCGGGACGGAAGCGAATGCCTGGGCGCTGGCAGGGCTCGCCGCCGGCCGGCGGGGGACGGGGGACCATCTGGTCGTCTCCGCGGTGGAGCACCTGTCGGTCCTTCAGCACGCGCGGCGCATGGAGAAGGAGGGCTGGTCCCTCACCGAACTGCCGGTGGATGGAGCCGGCCGGGTGGACCCGGACCGGCTGGAAGCGGCGCTGACGCCGCGGACCGTCTTGGTTTCGGTGCAGTGGGCCAACCCGGAGGTGGGGACGCTTCAGCGGGTCGCCGAGATCGCCCGCCGGGTGAAAGCCCGAGGGATCCTGTTCCACACCGACGCCGTCGCCGCGGTCGGCCGGCTGCCGGTGGACGTTTCGGCGGTCCCGGTGGACGCCCTTTCCCTGGCTTCCGGCCCCCTGGGCGGTCCTCCCGGCGCCGGCGCGCTGTTCGTCCGCCGGGGAGTACGGATCTCCCCCCTCTTCGTGGGGGGAACTCAAGAGGAAGGGCGCCGGGCCGGCACGGAGAACCTTGTCGGGCTTGCCAGTTTCGGAGCGGCGGCGGAGCAGGCGGCCCGGGATTTGCCGGCTCTGGCCGGCGCGCTTCTCCCTTTACGAGATCGGCTGGTTCGCGGTATCCTAAATTCACTGCCTGAAGCTGGTTTGAACGGAGATCCCGCCGAACGACTCCCTGGCCACATCAGCGTCAGCTTTCCAGGCATAGACGCTGAGGCATTGGTCTTGGCTTTAGATAGGGAAGGGGTTTCGGTGGGGCTGGGCAGTGCCTGCAGCGCGAAGGCGGTCAAGGCCTCGCATGTGCTGAAGGCGATGGGGGTCGGGGACTCCTGCGCTTTGGGAACGGTGACGCTCACCTTGGGACCGGAAACCACCGCGGAAGAGGCGGACCGCTTCTTGGCGGTCTTGCCGCGCGCTTTGGGTGTGATCGGAAAGGAAACCATTCGCTCATGAAATTTACCGTCGTAACCGGAAACCTCACCTCCCGAAAAGAACCGCTGATCCTGGGGATCGCCGAGGGCAAGGGCTTGCCTCCCTGGGCCGGCAAATGGTCGGCCCCGGTCCGAAAAGCGGTTCAGGATCTTCTGCGCTCCAAGCGGTTCCAGGGGAAGCTCAATGAGACGTTTCTCCTGCCGCTCGGATCCCAGTGGCTGATCCTGATCGGCGTGGGTAAGAAGGAAGAGCTCACCCTCGACCGGGTCCGCCAGGCGGCCGGCACCGCTTCGCGCCGCGCCGTGGCGGCCGGGTTCGAGTCGGTCGCCCGCGGGCTGTTGCCGGTCAAGCAAGCCCCGGCCGACCAGGTCGCGCAGGCGGTGGTGGAGGGGTCGGTCCTCGGCACCTACCGCTACACGGAGTGGAAAACTCTTTCTGCCGACGAGAAAAAGGAACTTAAAAGCGTCACGCTGGTGGCTCCCACCGCGGGAGACGCCGCCGCCGCGAAGCAGGGTGTCCGGCGCGGGCTGATCCTGGCGGAGGCGGTCTGCTGGGCGCGGGACCTGGTCAACCGGCCTTCCAACCGGCTGACGCCGACGATGATGGCCCAGGAGGCCAAAGCGGCTGCCCGCAAGTTCGGGTTCCGCTGTCAGGTGCTGGACCCGAAAGCCCAGCGCCGGCTCGGCATGAACGCTTTGCTGGGCGTCGCCCGCGGATCGCGCGAGCCGTCGCAGTTCATGGTCATGGAGTACAAGGGCCCCGGCGCCGGCGGCAAGAAGCCGCTCGTTTTCCTCGGCAAGGGGATCACGTTCGATTCCGGCGGCATCTCGATCAAGCCGGCTGAGCGGATGGAGCAGATGAAGTACGACATGTCCGGCGGCGCCGCGGTGCTGGGCGCGATGCGGGCCGTGGCAGGCCTCAAGTTGCCGGTCCACGTTGTCGGGCTGGTGCCGGCCACCGAGAACCTGCCGGGCGGTTCCGCCCAGAAGCCGGGCGACGTTGTCCGTGCGCTGGGCGGCAAGACGATCGAGGTGATCAACACCGATGCCGAGGGGCGGCTGGTGCTGGCCGACGCGCTGGGGTACGCGAAGCGGTACAAGCCGGCCGCGATGGTGGACCTGGCCACGCTGACGGGTGCTTGCGTCGTGGCGCTGGGCCAGCACTGCATGGGGCTAATGACGAACAACGGCGGCTGGGGCGAGCAGGTCAAGCAGGCCGCGACCCGCTCCGGCGAACGGGCCTGGAAGCTGCCGCTCTGGCCCGAATACACCGAGGCGGTGAAATCCGATGTGGCCGACGTGAAGAACGTCGGGGACGGCAAGGCCGGCACGATCACCGCGGCCGCGTTCCTCAAAGAGTTCGCCGGCGACACGCCCTGGGTCCACCTGGACATCGCGGGCGTCGCGTGGGCCGACGCCGACAAGGGATATTTAAGGAAAGGCGGCACCGGCGTCGGGGTGCGCCTGCTGGTGGAGTTGGCGAAAGTATGGAAAGGGAAGCCATGAAGGTCGAATCGCTGGTCGAGAAGAAGTCCCGGTCGCCGATCTCCGGATTGATCCGGGACCTCCTGCTCCGCCTGGGCGAGGACCCCGAACGGGAAGGGCTGGCCCGCACGCCGGACCGAGTGGAGCGGTCGCTCCAATTCCTCACGCAGGGCTACCAGGAGGACATCGAGAAGCTGTTCGCGCAGGCCCGCTTCTCCGAGCCGTACGACGAGATGGTGCTGGTCCGGGACATCGATTTCTTCTCGCTCTGTGAGCACCATATGATCCCGTTCTTCGGCAAGTGCCACGTGGCCTACATCCCCGACGGCAAGATCCTGGGCTTAAGCAAGATCCCGCGGCTGGTGGACGCTCTCTCCCACCGCCTGCAGGTGCAGGAGCGGCTCACCACGCAGATCGCCGACGCGCTGAAGAAGAACCTGAACCCGAAGGGGGTGGCCGTCGTGATGGAGGCCCAACACCTGTGCACCATGATGCGGGGCGTGCAGAAGCAGAACACCCGGATGGTGACCAGCTCCATGCTGGGCACCTTCCGCACCGACCCCAAGACCCGGATGGAGTTCCTTTCACTGCTGCGGGAGAAAAATGGATAAAACCAACGTGACGCAGATGCACTTCGCCCGGAAGGGCGTGATCACCGAGCAGATGAAGGCGGTTGCCCAGACGGAGAAGATCGCCGCGGAGACGGTCCTTCAGGAAGTGGCGGCCGGCCGCATGATCATCCCGGCCAACGTGAACCACCCGGAGCTCAAACCGATGGCGATCGGCTTGGCGGCCACCTGCAAGATCAACGCCAACATCGGCAACTCGGCGGTCACCTCCGACATTAAGGAAGAGCTCAAGAAGCTGGAGATCTGCGTGAAGTACGGCGCCGACACCGCGATGGACCTCTCCACCGGCGGGAACATCCGCGAGATTCGGGAAGCGATCCTGCGCCACAGCCCGATCCCGCTCGGCACCGTGCCCGTCTACGAGGCGGTCCAGCGCGTGAAGCGGGTGGAGGACCTCACCGAGGACCTCCTGTTCGAGGTGGTGGAGGAGCAGGCCGAGCAGGGCGTGGACTACATGACGATCCACGCCGGCATCCTGCGGGAGTACCTGCCGCTGGTCCAGCACCGGATCACCGGCATCGTCAGCCGGGGCGGGTCTCTGATGGCGCAGTGGATGATCAGCCACGACAAGGAGAACCCGTTCTACACCGGCTTCGACCGGCTCTGCGAGATCTTCAAGAAGCATGACGTCAGCTTTTCGCTGGGCGATTCGCTGCGGCCCGGCTGTTTGGCCGACGCCAGCGACGCCGCGCAGTTCTCGGAGCTCAGGACGCTCGGCGAACTGACCCAAAAGGCCTGGAAACACGATGTGCAGGTCATGGTCGAGGGGCCCGGCCACGTGCCGATGGACCAGTTGGAGATGAACGTGAAGAAACAACAGGAGCTCTGCCACAGCGCCCCGTTCTACACGCTCGGGCCCTTGGTCACCGACATCGCGCCCGGCTACGACCACATCACCTCGGCGATCGGCGCCGCGATGGTCGGCTGGTACGGCTCCTCGCTCCTCTGCTACGTGACGCCGAAGGAGCACCTGGGGCTCCCCAACGCCGAAGACGTGCGCCAGGGGATCATCGCCTACAAGATCGCCGCGCACGCGGCCGACGTGGCGCGACACCGGCCCGGCGCCCGCGACCGGGACGACGCGCTGTCCCGCGCGCGGTACAGCTTCGACTGGAAACAGCAGTTCGCGCTCTCGCTCGACCCGGAGCGGGCCCAGGAGTACCACGACGAAGCCCTGCCGCACGACGCCTACAAGTCGGCCGCCTTTTGTTCCATGTGCGGCCCGAAGTTCTGCTCGATGCACATCTCCCAGTTGATCAGCGAGAACAACGCGAAGTCGCCGGCCCCGAGGCCGATCACCGTCTGATGGAAGCCGCCCAGCTGTCGGAGCAGGTCCTGGAGTGGAAGCGGCGGCGAAACGCCGTGATCCTGGCCCACAACTACCAGGAGGGGCGCATCCAGGACATCGCCGACTTCACGGGGGACTCCCTCAAGCTGGCGCAGTACGCCGTCGGCACCGATGCCGAGGTGATCCTGTTCTGCGGCGTCCATTTCATGGCCGAGACCGCCGCGATGCTTTTGCCCCACCGGAAGGTGATCGTGCCGGACCTGGCGGCCGGCTGTTCGCTGGCCGACATGATCCTGCCGGCGCAGGTGCGCAAGTGGAAGCGGGAGCACCCGGACGGCGTCGTGGTCTGCTACATCAACACCGCCGCCGCCGTAAAGGCCGAGTGCGACTACTGCTGTACCTCTGCCAACGGCGAGCAGGTGATCCGCGCGATCCCGGAGGGGAAGGAGATCCTGTTCGTGCCGGATTATTACCTGGGTTCCTACCTCAAGGCGAAGACCGGGCGGGAGATCGAGCTCTGGCGCGGCTACTGCCCGGCCCACGCGGTGATCGACCCGGCCGGCATCGAGAAGCTCCAGGAACAGCATCCGGACGCCGAGTTCCTGATGCACCCGGAGTGCGGCTGTCTCACCAAGCAGATGGACCTGGCCGACAAGATCCTCTCCACCGACGGCATGATGCGCCATGTGAAGGAATCACCGGCCCGCAGCTTCATCATCGCCACCGAGAACGGCATCCTCCACCGGATGCGCAAGGAGAACCCGGATAAGCTGTTCCTTCCGGCCAGCGAGCAGGCGACCTGCCACCACATGCAGAGGAACACGCTGGAGAAGGTGCTCCGCTCTCTGATCACGCTGGAATACCCGGTGACCGTGGAACCCGCGGTCGCCCGGCGGGCGCTGGTCTGCATTGAGCGGATGATGGAGATCAGCCGGCCGCCGATGGCCCCGGTGGTGGCGGTGCCCACCGAGTTCGGCCAGCCGGTCCTCTGGGGAGATCCCATTCTGGCCGCCGCAAACGACTTAAGTTGATGGTATAATTGACCTTATGAGTGACTACGTCTTCCGGTTCGGCGGGGAGGGGGGGGAAGGGGTCATCTCGACCGGTGAGCTCTTCACCACGGCTTGCGCCCGGTCGGGCCTCGAGATCTACACCTTCCGTTCCTACCCGGCGGAGATCAAGGGCGGCCACGCGATGATCCAGGTCCGAGTGGCCGACAAGAACATCCTCCTTTCCCGCGGCGACGGCGTCGATGTGCTGGTCGCCTTCAATAAGGAGGCCTACGACCGCCATTACAAGGAACTCAAGGACGGCGGCGTGATGGTCTTCGACAACACCGACTTCCTGCCGGACGAAGACAAGCGGACGATCAAGTACGCGATCCCGTTCAACAAGATCGCGATGGAGGAGATCGGCGTCCGGCTGACCAAGAACATGGTGTCGCTCGGATCTTTAAGCGAGCTGTTCGGCGTCCCCCAGAACAAGTTCAAGGAGCTGATCCGGGAGAAGTTCGGCAAGAAGGGGGAGCAAGTCCTCGAAAAGAACTTTAAGGCGCTGGAGGCCGGCGCCAAATACGTCCGGGAAAATCTGAAGAAACAGGACCCGGTGCGGGTCGAGCCGTCCGGCCGCCAGCCGCGGCTGGTTTTGTCCGGCAACGAGGCCTTGTCGCTGGGCGCCATCGCGGCGGGGCTCAAGGTGTACGCCGGCTACCCGATCACGCCGGCCAGCTCGATCCTGGAGTTCCTGGCCAAAGAACTGCCGAAGGTGGGAGGTGTCGTGATCCAGACCGAGGATGAGATCGCCGCCCTCGGCGTGGTGCTGGGTTCTTCCTTCGCCGGGAAGAAGGCGATGACCGCCACTTCCGGGCCCGGGTTTTCGCTGATGACCGAGATGCTGGGGCTGGCCGTGATGGCGGAATTCCCGGCGGTGATCGTGAACGCCCAGCGGGCAGGCCCTTCCACCGGGATGCCGACCAAGATGGAGCAGGCGGACCTGATGATGTCCATCTACGCCGGCCACGGCGAGGCGCCTCGCGTGGTGCTGGGGTTGACCAGCGTGGAGGACTGTTTCTACGGCATGATCCGGGCCTTCAACATCGCCGAGACCTTTCAAACGCCGGTGATCGTGCTGACCGACCAGGGGCTCGCGCAGAGGGAAGCGTCCATCTTGAAGCCGGACGTCACCGGCATCGAAGTGGAGGAGCGAAAGAAGCCGACCGCCGAGGAGATGGCCGCCTACCAGCGGTTCAAGATCACGCCGGACAACATTTCCCCCATGGCGGTGCCCGGCATGCCGGATGCTTTCTACTCGGCCACCGGCATCGAGCACACCGAAGCCGGGGAACTCAACTACGAGCCGGCCAACCACAACAAGATGATGAAGAAGCGGTACCAGAAACTGCAGGGGGTCTTGAAACTGCCCTGGATCTTCAAGACCTACGGCCTCGAGAAGCCGGAGGTAGCCGTGATCGGCTGGGGTTCCGGGGAAGGGGTCATCCGGGAGGCGGTGGACGACGCGAACAAGCAGGGGCTCAAGGTCGGGGCCCTGCACCCGAAAATCCTCTGGCCCTTCCCCTCGGAGATCATCAATAAGTACCTGGCGCAGGGCGTCAAGCGGGTCGTCGTGCCGGAGCTCAACTTCTCCGGGCAGTTCGCCTCCCTGCTCAAACAGCACCTGACCAACGGGAACCGGAACATCGATGTCGTCTCGATGGCCAAAGGGGGCGGCATCCCCTGGACGCCGAGCGAGATCGTCCACCAGATCAAGGAGGCCGCGAAGGTCCATGTCTAAAATGACCGCCGCCCAGTACAAGACCAAGATCGAGCCGGTCTGGTGCCCCGGGTGCGGCGACTTCGGCGTCTTGAACGCCCTGTGTAATGCCCTCTCCGCCAAGGACGTGGATCCGAAGAACACGGTGTTCGTCTCCGGCATCGGCTGTTCCGGTCGTCTGCCCCCCTACGTGAAGAGCTACGGCTTCCACACGGTGCATGGGCGGGTGCTCCCGATCGCCACCGGCATCAAGGTGGCCAACCCGGACCTGACCGTCGTGGCGGTGGGCGGCGACGGAGACGCCTTCGCGATCGGCGGAGGGCACATCCCGCACATGGCGCGGCGCAACCCCTCGATCGTCTACATCGTGATGGACAACGGCACCTACGGGCTCACCAAGGGGCAGGCCTCTCCGACCGGTCCGCTCGGCATGAAGACCGGTGCCTCGCCGTACGGCACCATCGAGCCGCCGCTCAACCCGATCGCGATGGCGCTGGCGTACGACATCTCGTTCGTCGCGCGCGGCTACTCCGGAAAAAATAAGGAACTGGAGGCCCTCATCACGCGGGCGATGAACCACCGCGGCTTCTCGCTGATCGACGTGATCTCCCCCTGCATCACCTTCTACAACACCTATAAAGAGCTCCCGCCCCAGCTGGCGGCGATTCCCGAGACCCACGACGTGAAAGACCGGTCGAAGGCGTTCGACCTGGCCCTGAAGGACGACAAGATTTATCTGGGGCTTTTCTACGAGAACGAGCGCCCGACCTTCGAGGAACGGATCCGCGGCGTCGTGGACCAGTCCGAGTCGAACGGGATTCCCCGCCTCGATGAAATCTTTTTGGACTTTGCCTGAAGTTAGGTAGTCCAAAGCCAGATATCTTCTTGTGTTTTTGCCTGCCTGTCGGGTAATCTTTCCTTAGACATGAAACGCGCCCTCTCACTGCTCCTCATCTTTTGCCTTGGCTTGCCCGCTCCTGCCCTTGCTCTGCGCGCGCCCAACCCCAAAGACAGCCCCCCGCTTGAGCAGGCCCTCACCGCCGGCATGGAGGAGAAGGAATACGAATGGGCCTACCTCAAAGATGTCCTGGGTCTTAAGGAGCACCTGCAGAACGCCGACAAGCTGGACGATTACGAACACCGGCTGATCAAGCACAAGGGACGCTACTACCTGCTTAAGGAATCTCGCTTCCTGGGCGCCCATAACCAGAGGGCGGTCTGGGATGACATCAACCGTCCGGACCGTGAATACGCGGCGTTCGTGATCGCACGGGCCCTGCTCTGCAACGTCTGCGACGTAGTGATCCCGGACAGCCGGCAGAGGAAGGAGCTGGCCGCTCTGCTGAGATTCCAGGTCAAGCCGGACGACCTCTACCTGGTGGAGCTGAGCACCAATTACTCCCTGAAGGACCGCGTGGTGATCCAGAAGGACCCCAAGAAGGAGTTCACGCGGCGGCTGGTGACCGCCTTCCTGATCCGGTACTGGGACCTCCACCACAACAACACCGGGCCGCTGAAGGACTCGCATGAGGTCCGCATGATGTTCGACATGGACCAAGCGTTCCACGAAAAAATGGCCAGCCCTGAGAGTTACCTGCTTGAGTTCGCCCTGAACTTCGACATGGCCGAGGGCTCTCTGGAGGCCGGCGGCGTCATCAGCACGCGGAATGAAGCCGAGCAGGACGCCGGCGTCTACCGCGTGGACCCTCTGAAGGTTTTTGACGCGATGGATCCGGATGAGCTGAGACAGGCGTTCAAGGACGCCAAGCGGCTTGATCTGGACAAGCTGGAGGAAGTGGAGGGAAGAAAGCTGATTGAGAAATACGGTGACAACAGAAATTGGACGAACGTCAGAGACGGGTGGGAAAAGACCTTCCGCCAAGTGAAAACCTGGCAGGCCAGTCTACACAAGGATCTTCCGAAGTTCTTCGAGATGCTAACGGCAGAGACGGTTTATCCGCAAGGCAACAGGATCGAAAAGAGGGTTCTTCCTAAGATCGACCCGGACGATGCCGACCATGTGAAGCAGCGGTACCGGCTGATCCAAGCCACCCTTCGGGACGCCCAGCGGGAGATGGGGCCGAGGCGCTCCGGTCAGGGTGGTTTAGAGGAGAAGGCCGATCCTCTGGAAACCCGGATCCGCAACGAGCTGGAGGATTTGAAATCCCAGGCCGAACGCCGGCTGGGGGTCCGGGTGGACCCGGGCTGGAATGGGACCGATTACCCGGGGATTAAAATGACGGCGCTCGCCGATACCTTCTTGAACCATCCCGACCCGGTTTCCGTGAGGGGGGAGGTCCGGGACATGATGCGGCAGATGAACCGGCGGATCTTGGTCCCGCTTCTTCAGGCGGGTCCGGGCCGCTTTTCGGGCCCGATGGAAGATTTCCGAGAGATGGCGCTCACGCTTCCCATCGCCGATGATTGGCTGGTCTTCGCCTATTCTCCGGTCACGCAGAACCGGAGATTGTACGAACAGCGCACGCGCGCCTTGGCCGTTTATTCCCGGCGCGCCGCCGCGGAGGCCTTTGGCAGGAACGGGGCGCACCTGCGGGCTGACTTCGTTTCGTTCGACCAGGCCGACATCGCCACGGCGCCGATCCTACTGAGAGGGTTCCTTCCCACTCTGCAGGGAATGCTGGCAAGGGTCCAGGAGCTTCGGAGAGAGGGCGCGGCCGATCTTCGTTTGGAAAGGAAGGCCGGTGAGTACGCGGCGGACCTATTCAACGGTTTGATGATTCCGGGTGAGAAAAAGTCCTGGAATCCGCTCCGGGATTACAGGCGCTATTTCGCCGGATGGGCGACGGAATCCAACGGCCGGCTGCGCCCGGCGATCCGGCTGGCCGCCTCGGTTTTTCCGGACCGTTTTCCCGCGGATCCGAAGAGAATGCCTTCATTCATCCGTTTCTCCAGCCAACAGTTTTCCACCCAAGAGATCCGGGAGATGCGGGAGTTCAACCGGTCCGCCCAAGGCCCGCCGCTCACCCTTTGGCAGCTGACCGCCGGCACCGGCGCGATCGGCGCCTACATCCGGTATCTGGAAAGGCATGGCGAGCCGTTGTCGCGGCACCGGCGTTTGCTGGAACAGGTCTACGGCTACCTGCTGGAGGAGGCCGGGGTCGTTCCGTCGCACGCCGCCGGCGCGGAGGAGCGGATCGGGGAAATCGCGGCGGCGGCCCGGGAAGCGGCTCAGGGCGGCGCCGTGGTGATCGTGGACGCGGCCGGAGTGGAGGAACAGCCGGCCCTCCAGGCTTTCCTGGAGCGCTTCGAGCCGCTTTCCTCGGCGCCGGTGGTCGTGCTGGGGGACTCCCCGGCCGCGCGGGACCTGAGGGAGAATCCGGGACTTTATTTCGCTCCTGATTTGGGGGATTTGGCCGGCCTCCTGGTGACGTTTAAAGAGCAGGGCATCACCCATGCCGCTTATTTGAGCGCGGGCGGACAATACCGGGTCGGGCCTGTGGCGCGGGAGATCGGGCTCTCTTTCGCCCAGCATCCCGTGTCGCTGAAGACCTTGCTGGCCGGGTTCATGCCGGCCCCGCTGGCCGCTGAATTGGCCGCCGGCCTGGAGGAGGCCGAGCTCCTGGGCGCCGGGGCATAAACTCCTTCCACCCACCTTGATTTTGTGTACCAAGAATGGTACACTTCTCTTTGAGATGGCAACCAAATACCTTTCCATAAGAGAGCTCAGGCCCAAGTTGCCCAGTGTGGTGCGGGATGCCGCAACCACCTCTGCGCGCTACGTGGTGACGCGCAGGGGAAAACCGGAGGCGGTGATTCTCTCCATCGAGGACTATGAATCGTTGATGGAAACCCTGGAGATTGAGAGGGATACGGTCCTGGTCCGAAGGCTGCGAAAAGCCGAGGCGGAATTCAAGAAGGGAAAGAAGGGCAGAACGCTTCAGGAGATCGACCGAGAGCTTGGCCTCGTATAAGATTATTCTCCAGAGTCAAGCGGATAAGACCTACCAGTGGCTCTTTCGTCGCGACCGCCCGCTGCATGCCCGGATCCGGTCCTCTCTCTTGGTTCTGCAGATGGATCCTCACGCCGGGAAGCCGCTCAGGGGTCCCTGGCAAGGGACATGGTCCTTTCGAGTAGGGATGTACCGGATTCTCTATCGGATTGAACGGAATATCCTGACGGTTGTTGTTCTCGACATCGGCCACCGCAGGGAAATTTACCGTTAGCTCACCCGCATAGTAAAATAAATCCGTCATGCCGCAGGATCCTTTCGGAGCACACTCCACGCTTTCCACGAAGAGCGGGTCCGTCCGGTACGCCCGGCTGGCCGCGCTGTCCCAGGCCGCCGGAGCGGGGCGGGTGGACCGGCTTCCGTACTCCATCCGCATCCTGCTGGAATCCCTCCTGCGCAACGTGGATGGGTTCAAGGTCCGGGAAGAAGATGTCCGCAAACTGGCCCAGTGGGATCCGAAAACCCCCGGGAATTCCGAGGTCCCCTTCATGCCGGGGCGGGTGGTCCTGCAGGATTTCACCGGTGTCCCCTGCATCGTGGACCTCGCGGCCCTGCGGGCCGCGATCGCCCGGGCCGGCGGCGACCCGAAGAAGATCAACCCTCTCGTCCCCTGCGACCTCGTGATCGACCACTCGGTGCAGGTGGATGCCTTCGGCTCCGCCGAGGCCCTCTCGACCAACTCGCGGATCGAGTTCGAGCGCAACCGCGAGCGGTACGAGTTCCTCAAGTGGGGAAGCAAAGCGTTCGACAACTTCCGGCTGGTGCCGCCGGCCACCGGCATCGTGCACCAGGTGAACCTGGAGTACCTGGCCTCCGTGGTGATGACCCGCAAGCAAAACGGCGAGACGTGGGCTTTTCCAGACTCGCTGGTGGGCACCGACAGCCACACCACGATGATCAACGGGCTCGGCGTGCTCGGCTGGGGCGTCGGCGGCATCGAAGCCGAAGCGGTGATGCTGGGCCAGCCGATGGTGATGCTCCCTCCGCCGGTGATCGGCTTCAACCTCTCCGGCCGGCTTTCTGAGGGAGTGACCGCCACCGACCTGGTGCTGACCGTGACCCAGATGCTTCGGGCCAAGGGAGTGGTCGGCAAGTTCGTGGAGTTCTTCGGGCCGGGTTTGTCCACCCTGCCTCTGCCGGACCGGGCCACCATCGCCAACATGTGCCCCGAGTACGGGGCGACGGCCGCCTACTTTCCGGTGGATCAGGAAACGCTCGAGTACCTGAAGCTGACCGGCCGGCCGATGGAGTTGATCGACTTGGTCGAGCGGTACACGAAGGAGCAGGGCCTCTTCCGGACCGACGCCTCGCCGGAACCGGAGTTCTCTGAGGTGGTAGAGCTTCGGCTCGAATCGGTCGAGCCGTCGCTGGCTGGCCCGAAGCGGCCGCAGGACCGGGTCTCCCTCGCTGATTCCAAGAAAGGGTTCCGGAAGGCGTTGGTGGCAATGCTGGAGGGGAAGCTCCCGAGCTTGAACGCTGACCGGCTGAGCAACTGGCTCGGGGAGGGAGGCAGCGCCAAGATCCCGCAGGTCCCGGCCGAGACCGTCTCTTCGGAGGCCGTGACGGTGGAGGAGGACGGCTTCGCCAAGCTGGAGGCCAAGGTCAGTGTAGATTTTCCTTCGGGCCGGACGGAGATCCATCACGGCGCGGTGGTGATCGCCGCGATCACCAGCTGTACCAATACCTCGAACCCATCGGTCATGGTCGGTGCCGGGCTCCTGGCCAAGAAGGCGGTCGAGCGGGGGCTCAAGGTCCAACCGTACGTGAAGACCTCCCTGGCGCCCGGCTCCACGGTTGTCACCGAATACCTCAACAAGGCCGGTCTTACCCCCTTCCTGGAGAAGCTCGGTTTCCACACGGTCGGCTACGGCTGTACCACCTGCATCGGCAACAGCGGGCCCCTTCCGGATCCGGTGGCGAAAGCAGTGAAAGAGAACGATCTGGTGGTGGCCAGCGTCCTCTCCGGCAACCGGAACTTCGAGGGACGGGTCCACCCGCAGGTGAAGGCCAATTACCTCGCTAGCCCACTGCTGGTGGTGGCCTACGCGATCGCGGGGCGGATGGACGTTGACCTGACCCGGGAACCGTTGGGCAAGGACGCGCAGGGCAGGGAGGTCTTCCTCAAGGAGATTTGGCCGACCCAGCAGGAGATCTCCCGCGCGATCCTGCAGTCGGTCACCGCCGAGGCGTTCCGAAAACAGTATGGGCAGGTGTTCGATGGGACCGCGGAGTGGAAAGCGATCCCGACCGCGGAAGGGGACCTCTACCGCTGGGACGGGAAGTCCACCTACATCCAGGAGCCGCCTTATTTCCTGGAGTTCCCGAAACAGCCGCCTCCGGTCCGGCCGATCCTGAACGCCCGGGTGCTGGAGTTCGTGGGAGACTCGATCACCACCGACCACATCTCCCCGGCCGGCTCGATCGCCAAGGAGAGCCCGGCGGGGCAGTATCTCCTCTCGCTCGGCGTCCAGCCGAAGGATTTCAACAGCTACGGCGCCCGGCGCGGCAATGACCGGGTGATGACCCGCGGCACCTTCGGCAACGTGCGGCTCAAGAACAAGCTGGTCCCCGACGCCGAGGGGTGGTGGACGGCCCATCTGCCCGGCGGCGCGAAAACCTCCGTCTTCGACGCCTCCGAGCGCTACAAGAAAGAGGGAATCCCCCTCATCATCCTGGCCGGCAAGGAGTACGGCTCCGGCTCCTCGCGCGACTGGGCGGCCAAGGGCCCGATGCTGTTGGGGGTCCGCGCGGCCATCGCCGAGAGCTTTGAGCGGATCCACCGCAGCAACCTGATCGGCATGGGAATCCTGCCTCTGCAGTTCGAGCCGGGGCAAAGCGCCGGGTCGCTCATGCTGACCGGGAAGGAGGCCTATTCCATCGAGGGGCTCAACGATTCTCTCAAGCCGGGACAGAAGATCCAGGTCAAAGCCGACGGCAAGAGCTTCACCACCCTCTGCCGGATCGACGCCCCCGTCGAGGCGGAGTATTACCGCCACGGCGGCATCCTGCACTACGTGCTCCGCAAGTTTCTCTCCCAGTAGCCCCAAATAGCCATAGGACATCTGGTATAATTT
>Ga0209515_10001388_pt1 | contig 40979 bp, 31 predicted proteins | sample Subgroupgradi54m_FD_187454 | JGI IMG/M metagenome (GOLD analysis project Ga0209515, IMG submission 187454) | Subsurface groundwater microbial communities from S. Glens Falls, New York, USA - GMW60B uncontaminated upgradient, 5.4 m (SPAdes)... ... | reverse complement strand
AGCTCGCCTCCGATGTAATTTTGAATTTTGAATTTTGAATTTTGAATTGGGCTCACTGGTCCCGGGATCCTCATGACGAGGTCTTGACCGTCTGGCGCCGTCAGGCTCGTGAACTGACCACTTTGAGCTACTATGTTACCTTGTGATGTAAGATTGCCCTGTTTATCAAATTCCACTTTGCCATTAAACAAATTTAGCTTGCCCGCAAGACTGTTGTTTTGTAAGTAGAGATCTCGCCCTAAGACATTGATGCTATTGCCGGAGTCAATGACAAACGATCCGTCCTGGGTAAATATGCCAGCGACTGCAACCGAGGCCATCGAGCTCGGCGCCAAGGCTGAGATACCATTGGCAAAGACTGAGGGAGGATTGGAGGACAAACTTGCCACTTGAGCGGCAGTTTGAGCTCCGAGTTGAGAGTTGATAGTTGATAGTTCCTGCAGGTTGCTAATCTCGGGCGAAGTTAACTTACCGGCGTTAAGATCAGCAATTGCGGCGCTGCTTGCCTCCAAACTTATTGCTTTTTGCTTATCGCTTATCACTTCTTTAAATTGCGCCTTGCCTGTTTCACTAATGGAGGCTACTTCTTGACCTGCATTGTTTTGAACCGTTACTTTCTGACCAATTCCTAGTCCAAATGCGATGCGGTCGGTACCAGGTATAGCCTTGATTACGGCGATCTGTGCATTACCCAAGACATCGAGCCCTTGGACCGTAGCCTTGCCCAGGCCATCAATTGACCCAACTATTGTGCCTGCTGAGTTCCTGATAGCTACGCTTGTTGATGAGATTGCATTCAATTGGGCATTACCCATTACATCCAGAGAATTTATGGTGAGCTTGCCGAATCCATCGATAGCGGCCACCACATTACCCGAAATATCCTTAATAGCGACTGAGGTTGCCCCAATAGCATTGAATTGAGCATTACCAAGGTTGTCAATCGCAGCAACAACAGTGCCAGATGCATCTTTAACTTTTAACCCTGTTGCCGAGATCATATTTAGCTCGGCGTTGCCTAGGTTATCGATGCTGGCAACGGTGGCTCCGGCTGCATTTTTAATAGCTACCGAGGTGCCTGTGATAGCTTTAAACTCAGCGTTGCCGAGGTTATCAATGGTTGCGACGATCTGATCCGCCGCGCCTTTCCATTTAAATGATCCTTTGGAGAGGGATACGAGGATATTTCCCTGGCTGTCGGCTTGTGTTAATGTCCCGATCGATGACCCGTCGCTGTACCATCCGGGATTGACAAAAACGAGAATCTTGCCGATACCCTCAGGCGGAGTTTGGGGGTCTTTATTGAATTTTGTGCCTGATTTTGCCCGCTCATCTTCCTGGAATTTGACCCCGTCTGAAATTTTCTTCGTTCCATCGTACGCCTCAATCGCGTATCCAATTGTTTTGCCGGAACGAGTAGCTTTCATGGCTACACCCGGAATATCAGAAGCAGTCAGCGGATCACCAATTTCGATATTTCCGTTAGTGTTTGTCACTTTTAGCGGTACTTTTCCAGACAAGGCCATGGCAGTCGGGTTTTTCGCTGGGGGATAATTATTCTCGCCGAGTGGTTTACCGTGTTGCCCAACTGGAAGGGTGGAAACAACAGAAAATTGCTTGGTATCATAGGCCGAACTTGATATGACGGCCCGGGGATCGTCCGGAGTACCGCCTAATGAAGTCAGGTCGCCAGGCTCGAGATTGCCAAAGGTCGGATAAAATTCTGCAATGTCAGCAGGCGCACCGTTACAGTCGTTGATTGTCGCATTGTTTTGGGCACCATTGGTGGTATGGCAAAGACCAAAAGTTCCGTTGGCCGCGGGAACATTAAGCTCAATATTTCCAGCAACATCCAAAGTAGAAGTGGGGGCGGTTGTGGAAATCCCGACATTCCCTCCGGCAAAGATGGCAGCATAGTTGTTGGTAGCGCCCGATGGGGTATTGACGTAAAGACCTATGTTGTCTGTGCCACCAGAGGTTAAGGCCGCCACATAAACACCATACTGGCTTGTAATTACACCTGATGTTTGTCCATTCTTATTAAAATTATCAATGTAAGATCCGTAATAGTTAGTTATAGTTTGGGAATTAGTTGCGTCAAACTGTCCTCGGGCATAGTATCCATACATGTTCGTCACAGCCCCCCAGTTTGTTTGTGTTATAGAAACAACACCGTAAACTGAGCCTGTTCTTGCTGTGCCATCGGTTGAGGTATTTTTTACATTTGCTTTGATCCCTATTAAATCGTTGGCTGTCGCTCCGGTGTGTGTACCAACAACAGTGTCAAGGACACTAGTATACGCATTGCCCGTGGTGATTGAATCTGATAGCTCCAGCATCCCACCGGGGGTTGTTGTACCTATCCCCACACGACCCGCATATGTTCCATTAAGCCCTACAAAGACGTAGGTGGCACCAGCAGCATTGCTTTGGAAATATGCGCCTTTGTCCCCTGCACCGCTCTTCGCACGAAAGGCGATATTAGTTGCATCACCATAGATCCCATCAGCAGCAGTACCCACCGTAAGTGCGTTAGTCCCAAAAGTGGCATTGCCAGTGACGCCCAGCGTCGAAGAGATGAGCGCGGCTCCCGTAACATCGAGGGCCACGGTCGGCGCCGTCGTCCCTATCCCCACGTTCCCGCCGGCAAATATTGCTGCATAATTAGTGTCGGCCCCAGTCGGAGTTTCTACATAAAGACCGTATTGGGTGCTGGTACCATTTGTGTCAAATGTTCCATTTGCGACGTATAGACCATATCCATTTACTGTTCCGGCGTTTGTTACGTGTTGTGCCGTTATATTACTGTAGAGTCCATAAACACTATCTGTGCCAGAATTTGTGGATATTGTGCTTGGGCTTGATCTTATTCCAATAACTGATTTACCCGCGCCTCCTGTGTTGGCAATGGTTGAATAGATACCATAGTCTGTTCCGGCGTTTGCCCCTGTATCGGTACCATCGATGTAAAGACCGTACCCTGTTGATGCACTGGTGAATTTGGGGGCAATCCTTGCCAATTTGCCGGAGGTTAGGGAAGTGGACGAAAGATCAAGGCCGGTTCCTGAGGTAAGCGCATTGTCGACAAACACAAAGGCAGATGTTGTTGTTGTGCCTGTCGTTACGGAGGAGTTAAAGGTTTGAGAACCGGTGCCACCTGCATTAAAGGTGAGAGAGGTGTTTGCTGTAGTGTTACCTATGGTAATGGTATCTGACACCGCGGCTGTCCCAATGTTTAAGTTAGTAGTATTGGATGATCCCAGGTTAATGGTAGATGTGCCTGTTCCAGTGACAGCTCCTGAATTTAAGGTTAATGTTCCGCCATTGGCATTACCGCCAGTACCAGCCGCACCGGCTGTAAGGGCAATTGTTCCACCGACACCACCGGTGGCTGCTCCATTACCTCCGGCTCCACCTGCCAAGGTTAACCCTCCTCCCACTCCACCAATCCCACTAGCTCCGGCTACTGCTCCACCTACTCCGGCTGTTAGAGACAAAGCTCCACCTGTCCCTCCTGTTTGTCCAGTAGTTCCTGATGATGCGCCACCAGCAGTCCCTATAACAAGCAGAGTATTGGTAGCAGGATTAGTACCATTACCTGCAACACTAGCTGGAGCAGTTCCTGCCAGATTAATGCCTGTTGAAGCTGCTACTGCCAGTACATCAAGCTGAGCAGCAGGGGTGGTTAACCCGATGCCGACATTGCCGCCGGCAAAGGTAGCTGCATAAAGGGTAGTATTGGCAAGTGAGCCCGGATCAGCTATTACCAGTCCTGTCCAGGTACATGCGCCGGTGGTACAGGCTGTCTTGGTAGGTGAGGCAATATTGATGGCATTGATACTTTTAGTACCTGCCCCTGTGGTATTGATGGTGGAGGCGATATTTAAGCCGTTGGTTACTCCTCCGTTGTTGGCATTGGTAGAGGCATCCGTAAATGATAATGAAACCAGACTACCGGTATCATTTAATGCAGTATGGACATAAGTAGCAGAAGAGACAGAGAGTGCTGATCCTGTGGTCATGGCAGTACCAGGGATGAGGGAGAGTTCTGTGCCGCTGGTTAGTCCTGTAGCTGTCAGATACATGCCGGTTCCTGAAGTGAGAGATGAATCGGTAAAGACGAAGGCGGAGGAAGTTGTTCCTGTGGTGGCAACAGTTGAGGTATATGTCTGGGCACTGGTGGTAGTCGTGACGCCAAAGGTTGAGCTGGTTGACAGGGCTATTGCACCTGCCAAAGAGTTACCAATACTGACAGCCCCAGTTGAAGTACCAGTATTGATATTGGTGGCAAAGTTAGATGAAGCATTAAGGGAGATGGTTGCTCCAGTAACAGTTAAGCCGAGAGAACCTGTCAACAAACCGGCTGAAGTAATCGCTCCGGAACCTGAGGTGGAGATATTGCCTGAGGTTGTGACGGCGTCACCACTGTTAGAAGGTGAGAGGGTGGTGCCGGACCTTGACCAATATCCAAGGACACCGGAGGTTGGCGCAGTTGAAGTTAGGTTCTTATTGGCATCAGTGTAGACACCCAGTGAGGCTGTTAGTCCTTGGATATTGACATTGCCACCGGCGACATACATGGCGTAGTTTGTATCTGCGCCTGTTGGGGTTGCAACATAGATACCGTATTGTGTACTAGTCCCATTGGTATCCATTGAACCATTAGCAACATATACCCCATATCCATTGACCGTACCGGCATCAGCAGTGTGTTTTGCTGTGATTGAGGTGTAATTTCCATATACATTAGTCGTGGCAGTGGTACCGGTATTTGGACCTGTGGTCGTTGGTGCTAGATACGAACCATAATTATTCTGAGTACCCGACTGAGTATTGCCTGTTTTAGCGGGAGCTGAATAGATACCGTAAAGCGTGTCGGCGGTGGTGGATGTTGAGGCGGAAGCGGCATAAACACCGTAGTTTGCTGTCCTTGCAACATTCCCAGTTGCATTGGTTGTGAAGTATCCGCCATAAAGAGTGTCAGCAGTGGTACTGTTGGAAGTGACTGTGGAGTAATAACCGTAGCCCAATTTTGCAGCATTTCCTGTTAATGCAAGACTGGAATAATATGCATAGTCTGCGTTAGCATTGGCTGTTGTGTCTGTGGCGGCCATATAATAACCATAGGCTGTTGCAGCTGAACCGCTAAAGTCGGCATTGGCCTGAAGCAAAGCGGAGGCATTGCCAATATCGGCGGAAAACTTTACCAAACTATCAGTCATGGCGGTAACTAATGGGCCGTTAACAGTAAGCCCCGACCCGGTAGTTAAGGACAATGCTGAGATATGTAAAATATCGGCAGTTTGAGATCCTGAATCTACTCCTACAGTCGTAGCAACGTTGACATTTCCAAGAGTAATCGTGTCTGCATTGGTTACTCCTGTACCAATATTGATAGTATCAGCACCCGTTCCTGTGCCAATATTGAGAGTATTACCACCATTACCTGAGCCTAGGTTAATGGCGGTGTAAGCGGACGCGCCGTTTCCAATATTAAGAGCAGTCGTGGCTGCACCACCGAAGTTGATTGTTGTTGCTGTAGTATTAACTAGATTAAAAGTCGTCTGGCTGGTGGAGATGGTACCTCCGTTGGCAGCGATTGTACTTGTACCGGTTAAGGTGCCATCAACTGTCACATTATCATTGGCTGTTGTAGTTGTCAGAGTAGTGCCTGACCTGCTCCAATAACCCAGCGCACCTGAGGATGGTGCGGTTGATGTTAGGTTCTTATTAGCATCGGTGTAGACACCCAGGGAAGCGGTCAGTCCTTGGATGTTGACATTACCACCGGCAACATACATGGCGTAGTTTGTATCGGCCCCGCTCGGGGTTTCGAGATAGATACCATATTGTGTCGAAGTGCCGCTGGTATCCATACTGCCATTGGCCACATAAACGCCATATCCGTTGACAGTACCGGCATCAGCGGTGTGTTTGGCAGTTATTGTGGAGTAATAGCCGTAGACATTGCTTGTAGCTGTTGTCCCGGTATTTGGTCCGGTAGTTGAAGGGGCCGAGTAAACACCGTAATTGATCTGTGACCCGCTCTGGGTGTTGCCCGTTTTGTTTGATGCGGTACGGATCCCATAGATCGTATCCCCAGTTGTTGAGGATGATTGAGGGTCAGATTCAACGCCTATATTAAAAAGTCGGGCAACCGCTCCAGTTGCATTGGTGGTGAAGTACCCGCCATAGAGTTGGTCCGCCGTTGTCGAGTTGGAAGTGACTGTGGAATAGAATCCATAGCCGACTTTGCCTGCATTGTTGGTCAGTGTTAGACCCGATCTAACACCGTAATCGGTATTACCTATAGCTGTGGAGTCAGTGCCGTTTAAATAAATTCCGTACCCAGTTGTCGCCGATCCCGCTGAGAAATCCGGGGCTAGATAGAGAAGGACGCCGGCCGTACCAGCTGAGCCGACATCGCTATTGATATCAACAAAACCTTTGGCTGTGCCGGTTGTAACGCCAGTTGTAGTGTTACCTGATATCTTAAGAGCTTCGCCAGTGGTAATGGAAGCTGCGGCAATACTGGCTGCTCCGGCAGTTGTCGTAGCTCCAGTGCTAAATGTTAGGGTGGTGGCAACCGCAGTGTTGCCTAGAGCAATCGCATCCGCGCTGGTTGCACCTGTACCTATGTTGATGGTATCAGCGGCTGTGCCGGTGCCTAAGTTAATCGTTTTTGCAATATTAGAAGTAAACAAATTAGCAGTCAGTGATGTTGCTCCGCCAGTGGGCAAATCGATGGTCATGGACTCGGTATTATCCGTTGTGGTGATATCGAAATATGTATTAGTACCTTGTTTGATAGTGAAGGCTGAAGCTGTGTTGTCTTTGATGGCGATATTAGTAGCCTGTGCGGAGACGTCTAAGTTGCCGTTTAAAGTCAGCGATGCAAAAGTTGCCGCACCGGCCTTGGTTACCTGCCAGGTCGATGAAGTTCCCAGAATATCGACTCCTGTTCCGCTATTACTAATTGCCAAGACGGCTCCGGAAGCACTGGCGTAACTTTGGGTTAGGGATAAAACATTGGCACTGTCGGTACAGGTGCCGGCGGTTTGAGTGCAGCTGGAGGTAAAAGACGCAACTGCACCAGTTGTGGTCAAGGCTCCACCGGTATTGGTAACGAGAGCCCGGCTCAGACTTAAAAGATTGCCGGTATTGGCAACTGTTGTAACCACAGTTGGACTCTGGGAAACAGATATACCGCTCGCCGAAGTTGGGGCTGTGGCCGAAAGAGTAACGGTGGCAGCCGTGCCGGTGTTGGCACTGTATGTCTGGGTAAAGGTTCCGGTACCAGAGGAAATGGAAAAATTCTTGTTGGCAGCTAGAGTTAAGTTTCCATTGATCGTAGTTGTACCACCGGCGGCTCCGACGCTTAATGTAGTAGCTGCTCCGGCAAAGTTGACTGTTGTTGCTTGGGTGTTGAAAAGATTTAAAGTGGTGGCTGTGGCCACTGCTAAAGTTTCTGTTGTGCCTGATCCTGGTGTGATGGTGAGAGTCCCGGCTGCCCCATTGGCGATAGTGTCGCTGTTTGCAAGCCTGATATCGGCTGTGCCAATTGTTCCACCGATATCGAGTCCAAAATCAAGCGTCCCGGCTGTCTGATAGCCAATTGAAGTGGCGGATGCACCACCATCTTTGAGAGTAATTTTTGATCCAGTTTGATTGCCTGAAGCAGTGTTTGGTACTGTTATATTGGTGGAGAAATCAATATTATTGCCGATAAAGGCGCTACCTTGAGTAAAGGCATGGGTGGCTGGCTGGGAATATTTAAACAACGAGCCACCCGTGAAGGTGGTATTCGCTCCGGAAACTTGGGAATAGATACCAATGGGGTAGTTGAAAAGATTGGTTGAGTCAAACCCGCTAACTCGTCCAGCGGCATTAGCCGTGTTCCATTGCAAAACTGCATTGAAATTGGCTGTGCCTGTGCCAAAAGCTAGGGAATCAATTTCGGCATCGTTGGTGGCGTTGTCAGAGTTGATTGTCCAGGTATTGGCGCTTGTGGAGCCAGTTACAACGACTCCGGTTAGATTGGTCGCATCTACATTGACAAAATAACCCGTTGCCCAGCGTTTTGGCGCCGAACCAAAATCTCTAGAGTTATTCGCATCAGGTGTGATAGCCGATGCCACAACGGCGTTGAAAGTCACTGTGTCGGCACTGGCGTCGCCTAAAGTTGTATTGCCATTGACTACCAGGTTTGACCCGAAAGTAGCCGCACCGGCTCCGGTAATGTTCCAGTTATCATCATTTATAGCAATGGAGGATCCAGCGGTGGTTGTGCCGATGGTGATAGCGTTGGCAACAGCGCCCGTTCCAATGGCGATTGTCTTGGCGCTGGTTGCACCGGTAGCGATATTGACAATGTTTGCACCTGTTGAGTTGGCAATTGATACAGTTGTAGCCCCGGATCCGCTGCCGATAAGGACAGCGTTAGTCCCGGAAGATTGCCCCAATGTCAGATCTCCTGTTTCCGCTGTTCCGCCAATAGTTATCGTCCCGTTGGTGGTAGCTGCGCCAATGGTATAAGTCGAGCCAGCGACTCCGTTTAAAGCAAAGTTTCCGGTTCCGACGTTAATATTGACAGCGGCTGCGCCGCCGGTATTGCCGATAGTGGTTGTAATTCCCGATCCATTGCCAATGGTCGTGGTGTTGTTGGAGGTGAGTGTTGTAAAGGCCCCAGAGCCAGCCGTGGTTGCCCCAACAGAAACAAAATTAGCCGCGCCGGCAGTTGAAACGTTCCAGTTGTCGTCAGTAATGGATACGCCGGTTGCTGTTGCCCCGCCGATTGTAATCGTATCCGCGCCGCCGTTGCCTAAAATGATTGTGTCGGCCCCGGCTGAGCCAAGGGTGATTGTGGTAGCTGATGCTGCCAATAGAGACGCCCCAGACACTGTCAAACTTCCGCCTAAAGTAGTCAAACCAGATCCGGTAGTGATGGCTTGGTTGTTGGTGGTGTTGACTGAAAGTGTGCTAGCACTGTCTATAGCGTAAGTGCTCGAAGCAGTAAGGCTACTATTGGTGTAGGCAGTGTTAGTCGTACCATTGTTAACAGTAAGCCCTGTTCCTAGGTAGGCTGAACGCCAGCGAAGCGGAGTAGAATTATCACCCAGGTCATATGTATTATTAGCACTTGGAATGAGATGTCCGCTAAACCTGGCATTGGGCGTGACTGTATCTGAGGTTGAATCGCCGATAGTCGTGTTGCCATTAATGACCAAGTCTTGGACTGTTAAGGTCGAGCCAATGATTGAAGTCGAAGTGCCTGCTTGAATCTCTTTAAAATATCCAATGTTCCATTGGAGCGTGGATGAGCCAAGGTTGTAGGTGTTGGTGGTAAGGGGTACGATGTTGCTATTGACGCGTCCATTGATCGTAATATTTCTACCCGAATCATCGCCCAAGACAACGTCGTCCGAAAGAAAGACATTGCCCACGGCCGAAATATTGTTGACGTAAAGATAGTCAAACCTATTTTCAACTGTGCCGACCGATCCGACACCGCCTTGAGTGGGGAAGATGTGAGCCTCAGGGTCGGAGGTGATTGTGCCGTCGGCGCCGTTTAAGTCGCTCGGTTCCCAAAGCGTGGCCACGGAGCCTTCTTCGAGTTGGGTATTATCAACATAAATCGCTCCGCCTCGGTACGAAAGGACCTCTAAGTAAGGGTAAAAACCGAGTGCATTGGTTGTAAAGTTGTGCACAACTTGCTGCCAGCTGGCCGTGCCCGAGACCGTGTAATCCGTGTGACTGGAAGTTTTACCATCGGTTACCCCGATTCTAAAAATAGTGCCCGGTGCGAGTTTGTCCGTCATTATTTGAGCGGAGAGCGTATAGGCTTGGTTGGCTTTGAGTTTGGTTTGATCTTGTCTCACCCCGAAACTGAGAGTGCGGTCACCGACAGCTTTGTCTTCGATACGCAAGGAAGATTTGCCGGTGAGCTTTACACTGCCCTGGATACGAGTATTGATGTTGTGAGAAGAGTCGATATATTGCCAATTGGTGGGTGTGCCGGTCAAGCCGCCTTCAAAACCGGAGTTCTCCATAATATTTTTGGCCGTGCCGTCGATGGTGCCATTTAACAATCTGCCTTGAAAGCTAATATTGCCAAGGCGGTCAAGATTGATCTTGGTGCCGTTGACGCTGATGCCGTTTACTTGGAGATTGCCTTTGGCGTCGAGCCCGAGGCTGCTTTGGGTGTTGGCGCCCAAGACGCCGTAGTTGTTGTTGGTCGTGTTGTTGTAATTATTAACGATCTGTTTCGGATCGGTTGCCATCTGTAAGGAGAGCTTTCTGATCTCGCTTTTGATCTCTTTGTTAGTGTCACTGCCAAAAGCCTTGGGTCCCAAGAGGAAAAAGGTGATCAAGACAAGAGAGGTGAGGGCGACGAGTTTGAGAGTCAAGCTCGTTTTCTTGAAGTTAGAAACAAAGGCGGCGAAGCGGGCATTTTGAAACATTGTTTGCCTAGCCATGGCCTCGGTTGGGGCGGTTTGGGGCACTATGGCTGGTGTGGCGGGGATTGCTTGGATCTTTTCGAGCTTTTTATTTAGCTCCATGAGGGAATCGGCCAGTTGCTGGTTTGGGGCAGCTTGGGTCTCGACGACGGCTTCAGGTGCGACTTTTTGGCCATTTAAGTGACTTTTGATCTCAAGCGGCGAAATGCCATGGTCTTTTAGATTGTTAACGAGCTCAATGATTTCCAAGGTGTTGGAAGGCAAGTGGCCTTCGATGCGGGTAGTGCCGATGATGCGGATTCTTTTGGCGTTGGGGAGGATGCCGATTTTGATTAAGTAGCGGAGACGGTTGTAAGGCTCGCCGTACCCAAGAGAAATTCCTTTCCTTTTGGCCTCTTTGATAATTGAACTAATAGGTATCAGGGGCAGCTCTGACATTTTTGACTCTAAAGGGAACCTAGGTTCCCTTTAGTATTTCCCTCCTTCAGTTGAAAAATTTGTCCAGGCAGAGCCAGATCCAAATTTAGGTTAAATAGTTGTTCGTAATTTGCCATGGCAGCTTTGGCTTGTTAGGGTAGGCTGAAAAACGAAAATTCTCAAATGGGAATTTATTTTTCTGAGCCTAACTCCAAGCTATCGTTTTATAGGACTGGTGTCAATAGGTGAATATAATATATATATTAATATTAATAATTCTTCTAAAGCAGCAAACCCCAATTGACTGCTACTATTTTTTTCAGCGACTTTTAGATTGTTTAGATGGCCAAGTATTCAGCTTTGATGCAAATCGGCCGTTTTAGAGGGGGTAGAATAGGACGATCTTTTAGAAATTTTATCCGTGTCCGCGCTTTGCTAATTATAGGTTCTAAGTGTGATTGTTTAATAATTTTAGTTATAGGTCAGAAATGACCTGTGAAAACGAAAAATACCTAAAATACGTTTGATGTAGTTTTATTCAGTTAAGATTAGTATAAGTAGAAGAATTGATGAAAAGAAAGGTTAGTGAAAACTCAAAATGACCTCACTTTAAATTCTCACTATTTTATTCGGAATTAAGACAAATTTTGGTTGAGCTTATCCTCAATAATCGCACCTGCTCATTAATTCTTGAGAATTATAATTTCAATTGGACGATTTAATTTATTGTTGATAGAATTATCGCAAGATGAAACGAGGAATATTGAAGACAGACAAAATTATCGCAAAAAAGGATCGAGTTCAGATTGAATTTTCCGATATTTTGCCTCAAAAAATAGTCATTGATAAATTTAATGCTAAGAAATTTGAGCCAAAATGGCAGAAAGAATGGGAAGAAAGTAAAATCTATGAGGCCAAGGATCCCCAGGATGGCGCTAAAGGCGACAAATATTACGTTTTGGATATGTTTCCTTATCCTTCTGGAGATGGATTGCATGTTGGACATTTCAAAGGATATACCGCAACCGATGCGATAGCTCGCTATTTACGCATGAATGGCTTCAATGTTCTCCATTCAATTGGCTGGGATGCGTTTGGGTTGCCGGCTGAAAACTATGCGATCAAAACCGGTGTCCATCCTCGGGTTACCACTATCAAAAATATCAAGCATATCAAAGAGCAAATCAAGGCTGCGGGCCTTTCGTATGACTGGTCGAGGGAAATCGATACAACTGATCCAAAATATTACAAATGGACTCAATGGATCTTTTTACAGCTTTTTAAAAACGGTTTAGCCTACGAAGCTGAGGCGCCCATCAATTGGTGCCCCAAAGACAAAACGGGCTTGGCCAATGAAGAGGTGGTTAACGGTCGCTGTGAACGCTGCGGCACACCGGTGGAGCGTAAAAACATCCGTCAATGGATCCTGGCAATCACCAAATATGCCGACCGATTGCTCTCAGACCTCGAAGGCCTTGACTGGCCCGAGCCGATTGTGGAGATGCAAAAAAATTGGATCGGCCGGTCGGAGGGAGCGATTATTAAGTTTAAAGTGATCAGTGATAAGGGAAAAGGGAGTGAGTTGAAAATAGCGAGTTTTCCTGCAGAAAAGAAAAATTCAAAATTGAAAATTCCGAACGAAGTGAGTTACATTGATGTATTTACAACACGTTCTGATACATTGTTCGGAGCCACATACATGGTAATTGCGCCTGAACACGAGCTAGTAGCGGAGCTACTAAGGGGAAAGTGGACAGTGGACAGTAAGCAAAGCTTGCGACCTGACGATCTAGGAGAGTTGAAGGATATTAAAAATTATATTGAGAAATCTAGCCACAAATCAGACCTCGAACGTACTGATTTAGCAAAAGAAAAGACGGGAGTGCCAACAGGTTTGTACGCAATCAATCCGGTAAATGACGAAAAAATCCCTATCTGGATCTCAGATTATGTCTTGGCTAGCTATGGAACCGGCGCTATTATGGCTGTGCCTGCCCATGATGAGCGTGACTTTGAGTTTGCCAAAAAGTTTGATTTGCCTATTCGGGAGGTCGTTAAGCCGGAACCCGCCTTCGCCAAGGCTTCCGCCGTCGCTAAAGCTGTGGCGGACAAGTCGGCGGGCAAGGAAAGAGTGGAAGAAGGTACATTGAAGGAGCCGTTTATTGATTATGGGGTCCTTATAAACAGTGGAAAATTCGATAATTTGCACTCCAAAGGAGCGATTGCTAAGATAATTGAAACACTCAAAAAGGTTGATCTGGCAACCCCAACGGTTGAGTATCGCCTGCGGGACTGGATTTTCTCTAGACAACGTTATTGGGGCGAACCAATTCCTATAATTCACTGTCCAAAATGTGGAGCTCAAGCGATGAACGAGTCTGATCTGCCACTACTCCTTCCTGAAGTTGAAAAATTTGAGCCAACCGGCACTGGCGAGTCGCCTTTGGCTGGAATTGACGAATGGGTCAACACGACTTGTCCGAATTGCAAAGGCCCTGCCAAACGCGAGACCAACACGATGCCGCAGTGGGCTGGATCATGCTGGTATTATCTGCGCTATTTGGATCCTCACAACGACAAAGAACTAGTCGATCCGACGAAAGAAAAATACTGGATGGGTCGATCGAATAGAAAATTCAAAATTCAAAATTCAAAATTCAAAATTCCCTCCAGCGGAGGGGTCGATTGGTATGTCGGGGGAGCTGAGCATGCCGTTTTACACCTGCTTTACGCTCGATTTTGGCACAAATTTCTCTTTGACCAAGGTATCGTTTCGTCGGACGAGCCTTTTTACAAATTACGCAATGTCGGACTCATTATGGGCGCGGATGGCCAGAAAATGTCTAAATCGCGCGGCAATGTCGTCTCACCTGAAGAGATGATCAATGCATATGGAGCTGACACTCTCCGCGTTTTTGAGATGTTTGTAGGGCCTTTCGATGGCGTTGCATTCTGGAGTCCGGAAGGTGTGGAAGGTGTTTACAGGTTTTTGAAAAGAATTTGGAATTTGTCGCTTGAGGTAATTGAGGCTGGAAAGGCTGAAAGCTCGCAGAGCATGAAGAAGGAGATTGCCCGGCTTAATAAAAAGATAGCCTCAGATATTATGGAAATGAAGTTTAATACGGCAGTGGCTGCTTCGATGGAGTTTGTAAATTTTGCGACCGACCACAAAGATGAGATTGGCCTTGATGTGCTTGATGAGTTTCTGAAAGTCTTGGCGCCGTTTGCGCCTCACATCACCGAAGAGCTCTGGCAGAGACTAAGGGCTAAAGGGGAAAGTGAACAGGGAAAAGTGAAACGCTCGAGTCCTCCTTTTTCAAAGAAAAACTCTCAACTCTCAACTCTCAACTCTCAATTTGTCTCCATCCATCAGCAAGACTGGCCACAAGTCGACGAAAAGTTATTAACCGAATCAGAAGTAACGATTGTGATCCAGGTCAATGGCAAAGTCCGCGATCGCATTACTGCCTCTGCAACATCAACTCAAGAGGAAGTTGAAAAGTTGGCGCTTGCGAGTGATAAAGTTAAAAACTTGGTAACCGGTACGCCTAAAAACGTAATTTATGTGTCCGGCAAGCTTCTCAATCTAGTTGTTTAGGCACGTTTCTTGTAACTTTATCTCCAAAGTGCTACAAATTGCTTATGACAAGCAGAGACCAAAAATGGCTAGACGGGTTGCTCGGGGCAATTTGGCAGCGTTTTTTCCCTGATATTAAAAAGGTCAATCCCGTTGAGATTAAATGGGGCCGCTACGCGCGGTTTCGTTTTGGATCGATTAGGCTTGTTCAAAGCCGATTTGGCACTCGCGATAAGAGTGTGATTATCATCACGCGCATGTTTCAAAGCACCAAAGTTCCCGACAAAGTCGTTGCTTACACGGTTGCCCATGAACTCGCTCATTACGCCCACGGGTTTTCTTCCAAACACGCCAGGGCTTCGCAGTATCCGCACGCCGGTGGGATGGTCGATCGCGATCTCAAAAAAAGAGGCTTGGGGCATGTGGTGACCGCTTACAAAGAATGGTTAAAAGGCTATCGAACTGAAGTAATTGCCGAAAAAGTGAGTCAAAGGAGTCGTTGGTGGTGGATGTAGCCTGGTTTAAGCACAACTTTCTACTGATTGCGGGCGGACTCATTGGTCTTGTTTTAATTGGTTTTGGCATTTGGCTGACCCTTCCGCATCCCCAAAAAACTCAAATTACGATTGAACCTGCCAAAAACCAGACTGCTCAAAAAGCACTGACGGTTGATGTAGCCGGGGCGGTTTTGCACCCGGGAGTTTACGAGCTGGAAAGTGAATCAAGAGTAGCCGATGCGCTGTCTTTGGCCGGCGGTGTAACAGGTGAGGCTGACGGGCAATGGGTCGAAAAAAATGTTAATCGAGCTGCTCGGGTGGCCGACGGGACCAAAATCTATATTCCATTTGTGGGCGACAAGGTATTATCAGCGCCTGGCGGGGGAATCGTGGCTGGAATTTCAACCAATTCCAAATCAGTTTCGGTTAATTCGGCCTCGCAAGCCGAACTCGAAGCTCTCTCTGGTGTGGGACCAGCAACGGCTACCAAGATTATTCAAAATCGCCCATACCAAACACTCGAAGACCTCGTTACTAAAAAAGCTCTCGGTCAGAGTCTCTACGACAAGCTCAAAGGTGAGCTTTCGATCTAGATGAGCCCGAGATATGTTTTGACAGTCTTGGCTTTTTTAAGCCTGTTGGCGCTTTGGTTTATCCGTTTTCAAACTTCTCAAATAGCACTTCCACCGCAACCCGCTCAGGTAGGGATTTCGTATCAGCTTGAAACCGAACCTAAAATCAGCGGCCAGTTTCAAGAATTTCAGGTTGGCCAGGTTCGCATCAAAACAACTCGTTTTCCCGAGTATCACACAGGCGATCAGCTTTATATTGCGGGCAAACTTCAAAACAATCAAATTCTATTTCCCAAAATTAGCCAGTTAACAAGTGAAGCAGCCAGGCCAGGTTTGAGCCAAACTTTATCGCAAACAAGAGCCAACTTGATTGAGAAGATTAATCTCTTTTTACCCACGCCGCAGTCGAATTTGGTCGCTGGCATTCTATTAGGGCAGGATGCTATTCGGGGAGATTTCTTAAATGATCTTCGGAAAACTGGACTAGTTCATATAGTGGTAGTATCAGGTCAAAATATATCAATTTTGGCTGGAATGGCACTCTCAGTACTAGCTCCGCTAATAGGTAGACGCAAGGCAATTGTGATTGCGGGGATACTTGTAATTTTCTATACGCTTATGGTTGGAGCCCAGCCACCGGTAGTACGAGCGGCAATCATGGGGCTTTTGACTTTTTCGGCGCTTTATTTTGGTCGGCAAGTTTGGTCGGTATGGATTTTGGGGCTTACGGGAGTGTTAATGATCTTGGTTGACCCAAGTTTACCCTTTAGCATTTCGTTTCAGCTTTCAATGGCAGCTACTTTTGGAGTAATTGCGATCGCGCCGAAGCTGGAAGAGAAGCTTAAAAAGCTGCCTAATATCATCAAAAGCGATTTATCGGTCTCACTAAGTGCGTATCTGATGACCTTGCCGATAATTGTTTACCACTTTGGCCAAGCATCGGTGGTGGCACCTGTGGCTAACTTGCTGGTCATTTGGCTTGTCGCGCCGATTATGTTTATGGGTATGATTATGGTGGCAGTGGGGAGTATTTTGCCCATTTTAGGCATGATTGTCGGTTGGATTCTGTGGGTGCCAACCACTTTTTTTGTTAACGTGGCGCAAGGCTTTGCCTCGCTGCCGTTTGCCTCTTTTACACTCGGAAAAGGAATTTGGCAATTATCAGTCGGGTATCTTATTCTGCTGTTTTTGATCCTGAAACAGACGTTATTCCGAGCGAAAAACCACGAAATTCACTCCGAAGATGAAGTGAATCTTGAGCGAGGAAGAGAGGGCCACGGACTTTAGGCCGGGGGAATCTATTTAAAAAAACGGGTGAATAAAAAAGCTTTAGATCAGCATCAAGTGAGCGCAAACTTTTTTGAAATTATATGAATAAAAAAGTTTACGCCATCATCTTAATAATCTTTATTGGACTTGGCCTCGCAGTTGGTTATGTCAAAGGCCGGCCAGATGGTCAGCTTCATCTGGTTGTCTGTGACGTTGGGCAAGGCGATTCGATCCTAATTCAGAGCCCGTCTGGGCATAATATGCTGATTGATGGTGGACCAGACTCAAAAGTAGTTGATTGTCTAAGCCAAAACATGCCCTTTTGGCAAAGACACCTCGACGCGATGCTCATGACTCATCCCCAAGCTGATCATATGACTGGCTTTGTCGACGCAATCGGTTCAATGAAAGTGGATAATTTTTTAGCAACGGGACTGACAAATGATACAGATATATATAGAAGTCTAATATCTAAAATAGCATCAAAAGGTATAAAAACTACTCAAATGAGTAAAGGGCAGGTGATTGATTTTGGTGATGGGGCAAAAGTACAAATCCTTTGGCCCGAAAGTAGTTCAATTGCCAACTGGCAGGCAAATGGCATCCGGGATCTTAACGATTCGTCAATTTCGGTAAAACTTAGTTATCAGGATTTTTGTGCAATTTTGACCGGCGACTTACCGGCGACAATGGAGACGAAATTAGAGACCGGGAATTGCCCCATTTTAAAAGCCGGACACCATGGCAGCAAGACCGCGTCAAGCGATACTTTTTTATCGATGGTTGGTCCCAAAGAGGTGATTATATCGGTTGGGTATCGCAACCGTTATGGACACCCATCGCCCGAAACTTTGGATAAATTAAAAAAACTTAATGTCCGGATCTGGCGGACCGACCAAAATGGCAGCGTCAAAATCTTGACCGATGGTAAAAGTTATCGGGTGGAAAGTCAGAAGAATTAAATTGTTTTATGAGGCTCTTGAATGGTATATTAGATAGGTTAAAAGTTTAAAGTTTTTGACGAGTAAAAAGAGAGAAGATTTGCATGATAAAAAATGGCATTTTAGATCTATTAAAGGCCGCAACCGGAGAGCTTAAAATCCCCAATAATTTGGTAGATTTATCTGTTTCGGCTGACAAAAAATTTGGCGACTTTTCGTCAAATGTGGCCTTACAATGGGCCAAAAACGACAGTAATACCGACAAGCAATCGCCCGAGGAAATTGCTAACAAAATTTTAGAAAAACTACCTCCATCAGACTTCGTTGAAAAGTTGTCCGTAACCCCGCCCGGATTTATAAATTTCACTGTAAAAGATGCTGCTTGGCAAAAAACAGTCGACCAAATTTTAAAAGAGTCGGGCCAGTTTGGCTCCTCTAAAATTGGGTCAGGTAAAAAGGCTCGGGTCGAATTTGTCAGCGCCAACCCAACCGGTCCCTTACATTTTGGCAATGCCAGAGGGGGCCCAATCGGCGACACACTGTCTAGTGTTTTGGAGTTTGTCGGGTACGACGTTTTGCGGGAGTATTACCACAATGATGTTGGGGTCCAGGTAACCAAATTGGGCCAGTCGATTATTAATGTTAGGGCCGGGGAATCGTTGGAAGACCAGGAATATAAAGGGCAATACGTCAAAGATCTGGCAAGTCAGATCTTGAATTCAAAATTCAAAATTCAAAATTCAAAATTGAAGGAAGCAGAACTTATTGAAGAGGTGGGCAAGACGGCGGTCGATCTTATTTTTGAGGAAGTGAAGGCTGACTGTGAGGCTATGGGGATCAAATTTGATGAGTACTTCGCTGAGAGTTCATTTATTAACGAGGGCAAAACTCAGGCAGCGCTTGAAAAGCTCGAGGCTAAAGGCAGTCTTAAGAAAAATGACGGGGCGACTTGGTTTGCCCCTCGGCTTGGCTCGGGGCAAGCTAGTGAGTTTTTGGAAGATCGTGAGTGTGTGGTCACCAAATCGGATGGCGATTACACTTATTTTGCCAACGATATTGCCTATCACGACCTTAAATTTGCCTCTGATCCCGATCTGGTAGTGGATATCTTTGGCTCCAACCATCACGGCCATGCGCCGAGACTACGGGCAGCTGTTGCGGCCTTGGGTTATAATCCTGAGAAATTCCATACTATCCTTTATCAATGGGTCAGGTTTAAAAAGGGTAATGAAATCCTTAAAATGTCTAAGCGGTCGGGAAGCTTTATCACAGCCCGTGAGGTGCTTGAGGAAGTAGGCGCGGACGCTCTGAGGTTTTTTATTCTGATGCACGATGCTTCGACCCATATTGATTTTGATCTGGATCTGGCTAAAAAGAAGTCGAGTGACAATCCAGTATATTACGTCCAATACGCTCACGCTAGAATTGCAAGTATTTTGGCCAAGGCTGACAAGATTGACTCAAAGGCTAATTTAGCACTCCTGACGTCAGAGTATGAATTAGACCTGATCAAGCATTTGGCGAGCTTCCCTGAGCTCATTTCTGAAGTTGCCCAGAGCTTCAGTGTTTCTCACTTGGCCAGGTATGCAGTCGAGACGGCTGATCTTTTCCACAAATTTTACGAGAATTGTCCAGTATTAGGTCAGGATAAAGATCTGACTCAGGCAAGAATTGCTTTGATCACGGCCACCAAGCAGGTGATAGAGAACAACCTACGATTGTTAGGCGTCTCTGCTCCTGATAAAATGTGATCTTCTAATTTTTTATGAAGAAGTTATTTTTGATACTTTTCTTATTGGTTATATCTATTTTGATGTACCGTAATTGGCAGTCTTCGCCGGTGACTGGCAAAGTTGAAGGCGAAAAAACCCAGGCTGCAAAGCTTGTCACTTTTGCCTTGGTTGCTGATGTCGAAGGTGACAATGCCAACCTCGCCAAAGCCCTGACTCAGGCTAAATCCGGCGGCGCGGAGTTCGTCGTTGGACTGGGCGATCTCACTCAGTATGGATCGTTGGCTGAGCTTCAAGTTGTCAAAAATGTATTCGAAAGATCTGGTATGAGATATTATGTACTACCTGGTGATCACGACTATCCGGCAAGTCGAGATGCTGGGCTTGAGGCAAATGCATATTTCAGGCAAGTTTTTGGTGAACCTTACCAGGAATTTAGCCTCAATGGCACTCAGTTTATCCTAATTGCTAATGCTGATATCTATACAGGCATCGATGATGCGCAGTGGTTCTGGCTTTCAAATATTCTCAAAGCCAATCCGCCGACCGTGCGGATCGTCCTTGCCCACAAAACGCCCTGGCATCCGACATCAGCTAATAAGGTCATGGGTGCCGAGACGCCGGCGGTTGCCGATCAGGCCAAACAACTCGACGCACTTTTGTCAGAAAACAAAGTGAACCATCTTTTTGTGGGTGATACGCACTTTTTTGCTGACTTTCCAAATAGTACAGATTCCTATAAAATCACCACAATCGGTGCCGTGATCGAGGAACGCAGCATTATGGAGCCTCGATTTGCAATCGTTAATGTTTACGCAGACGGCACGATTGAAGTTAACGACACTGTCATTGCTAATTAAAATATGAATACATATTTTCAATCATGCTTGAAAAGTAAATTTGATTACGGCTCTGCTGGATCAAATTTCTCAACTTGAGGAAAGGAAATACCAAAGGAAAACCCGGGGTCCCCGCGAAGCAGGGGTGGACTAGTTGTCCTTTGGAGTTAATTATGGTTAAAACAAAAGAAAAAAAAGATCAATTCGGACAATTTCAAAAAACAATTCTACCCAACGGCCTGACCGTAATCTTGGCCCCTATGGACACAAGGTCAGTGACCGGTCTTGTGCTTGTCGGAGCCGGGTCGAGGTATGAAACAAGGCCAACTAACGGGTTGTCTCACTTTCTCGAGCATATGTTTTTTAAAGGCACCAAAAAGCGCCCGACAGCCCTCGATGTAGCTACGGAAATCGACTCACTGGGCGGGGTCAACAATGCTTTTACCTCCAAAGAATACACTGGATATTTCATCAAAGCCGGAGCCAACCATGTTGAGTCAGTCCTCGAGATTATCTCGGACATGCTTTACAACAGCAATTTCAAAGAAGAAGAATTTGAGAGAGAGCGCAATGTCATCCTCCAAGAGATCCACATGCGCTTTGACGATCCCAAAATCCATGTTTTGGATATGTTAGAAGAAGTCACTTTTGGCGATCAGCCTCTTGGCTGGGACACAGCCGGTCCGGTCTCGGCTATCAAAACTCAGACTCGCGACCTGATGATCGATTACATTAGGAGTCGGTATTACCCCAACAACATGATTGTGGTTGTGGCGGGTGGAATTGACCAGAAAAATACGCTTGAGATGATCAAAAAATATTATGGTCACGCCAAGTCAAAAGATGTTGATAGCTATATTCCTTATGTTGATGACCAAAGAGACCTGCAAATTGGCCTTGATAACCGCAAGATTTCTCAGTCGGCAATCTCACTGGCGGTCAAAGGCCTTTCGCAGTTTGATGAAGATCGCTATGCGCTTGAGGTGATGGCTTCGATTCTCGGTGGCGGAATGTCTTCTCGAATGTTTGAAGAAGTGCGCGAGAAGCGGGGACTCGCTTATTATGTGCGCAGTGGCGCTGAGTTTTATCAGGATAGTGGTATTTTTTACACCTATGCCGGGATTGATTTGCCCAAAGTAAAGGAAGCGGTCAAGGTCATGGTTGATGAATATGCCAAGATCAGGGACGTCCGGGTGCCTGCAAAAGAACTGTCCAAGGCCAAAGAGAGCCTCAAAGGCCACATGGCTCTGGCTTTTGAAGATTCGATGGCGGTAGCCACATCATACGGGCTTGGTCAGCTTCTCGAAGGTCGCGTTCGCACGCTTGATGAGGAAATGGCGGATGTTGATAAGGTTACGGTTGAGGATGTTGAACGACTGGCTAAACGTATTTTTAGAAAAGAAAAAATGACATTTGTGGGTGTGGGGCCGTTTAAAGAGAAGTCCGAATTTGAACCTATACTCAAGCTTTGAGTTGACCCGAGCCTCTATTTTCAATTAAAATTTACAAATATGGACAAAGTTGTAGTGATTGTTAAACCTGACGGCCTAAAAAGAGGACTAACTGGAGAAATTCTAGCTCGGTTTGAGAGGTCTGGTCTTAAAATAGTTGGGATAAAGATGATCCATCCTGGCGAAGATTTGGTTGAGAAGCATTATCCTTATAGTAGAGAGGAATTTATAAAGGGGATGGGTGAAAAAACGCTTAAAGTATACGAAGAATACGGTAAAGACCCGGTTGAAACGTTCGGTACGAAAGACCCGATGGAGATTGGCAAGAAAATAAACAGCTGGAACATTGCCTTTTTAACAAGCAATCCGGTAATCGTAGTACTTTTAGAAGGAGCGCACGCAGTTGATAATGCTCGAGCAGTCGCTGGTGCTACAATGCCAGTTGCTGCTCCCGGAGGAACGATTAGAGGCGATTTTGCACTCGATAGCGCTGCCTACGCCAATGAAGAACAAAGAGCTGTCAAAAATTTGATACACGTTTCTGGCTCTCCTGAAGAAGCTAAATATGAAGAAGATATTTGGTTTTCAGACAATGAGAAATTCGACTACAAACGATACGGAGAAGAATAGAACGCTTCTTATCAAGGATTATTTTCTTACAACCACCAATATAAATTAGCTTTAATTTACTCTAAGTTTACGAAAGTTAGTTCACAAAAACTACAACGATCGTGTTATTATTTGTTTATGGGGAAAAGAAAAAGTTTAGGAGATTTTATTCTTTTGACTTTGGACAACTCGGTTAATGGGTTGATTAGACTTGATGACTTTTTCAGTCACCCTTATGTTTATGCCAGAGGCTACGAAAGAAATCTCGAAAAATCAACCATATCGCAAACCTTGAGGCGCTTAAGAGATAAGGGGTTTGTGGAAAAGATCGAAGACAAGGAAGTTGGCAAGATTGTATTCAAACTAACCGATTTGGGCAGAGAATTCCTTCTCATCTCAAGAGACGATAAAGAGATTGACTGGGACGGAAAGTGGAGGATTGTAATTTTTGATATTCCTGAAAGTAAAAGATTAGTCAGGGATGTACTTCGAAGAAAATTAAAAACTTGGGGATTTGTCCCTTGGCAAAAGAGTGTTTGGGCCTCCAAGAAAAATTTGACTAACAGACTTAGGCAGATGGTGGAAGAATTAAAAATTGAGAATTGGGTTTTGATTTTAGAATCGGAAAATATCGGAAGATAAACACATTCTACAACGATCGTTGTATATTTTGTTTGGTTCAAGCCCGAAGAGTTAACCGACTACAATCCTTCGTATACTAAATTCACCCTTTAAGTTATTCATTTAGCTGTATTTTGCTATAATATTTTCATGGAAGACCAATTGTCCCATGAAGGTGAATCTGAACATGAACCTAAATTTCAGGAAGAGAGACTCTCTGATATTGAATTAGGTGATTTGTTAGCCTCTGTTGGTAACAACGAAGCCAAAGCACTAACTCTTATCCTGATGAGCGGTGGTAATTTATACACAGCAAGGGGAATTCAATCAAGATTGATCAATGCTCAAGGAAAAAACCCTGCGTGGAAGATGGGTATAAATACGCAGTTTCGATATTGCCAAATGTCTTTTGAACCAATAGGTCTTGTTGCGAAAGAGACAGTCGATGAGAATTTAAATACATATGGATATCAAATTACTGAGAAAGGTGAGAATTTGGGAATACCACTTGCCGGTCTTCTTCTAGATTTTTGTACCAGACATGATGTTTCACTTCAGGATTTGTTTGGGGCTACCACTTCTCAAGGGAGACCGCTTAACTTGGGAGACGAGGAAAGTGATGTACGATCAATACGTAGAAGTCCTTTGGCGAGATTTAAAATATTTTATGAATTAGTAACTAATCCAGATTCTAGAATTAGAAAAGCGGATATTATAAAAAATCTCGACCTTTTTACATCTTCTGCACCCTTAGCTCATCATCTAGATAACCTTCGAGCAATAGGGATCATAGGTTACGATTCAATAGGAGCAGAAAGAGCCACAATATATTATTCTTTAATTCCTGAGAAAATGTTTGATATTCCAACAAAGTATCAAAAGTCACCTGCCCTTACACAAAATGTATTTGCAACAATGAAGGGCGAACCTGAAAAAGATTGGTCGATCGAAGAGTTGGATGCAAAACTAAAAGATGCATACCCTGATTATGAAAAAGCAACGAGTATACGAAATACACTCTCAGGTGTCCTTGTGCATCTGAGAGAAACGGGTTTTCTAAAAGTAAGGAAGTTTTCTGGGAAAGAGCGGTTTCAATCGGAAATTACCCTTAATAATGAGCAGAAAGAATTGTTGAGTGACCTTGTTAATATTCTTGATAATTTTACATCAAAAGATCCACAGACACTTACAAAAGGGCGAGGGCTTGCTTTTGGGATAGCTAGTGACCACGAAAAAGTTAGGAAAATTATGGCTTTTGCAAAAGAACATTCACCAGGTGCAAACTCAAAATCTGTAGAGGAGAGGCAAGATCAATTACTTTCTATCATGGGGTTCAACCCTGGAATTACTATAAGAGAAATGACTGCTCTTCTTCAAAGAGATGGAGAGCTGATCCATAGCACTACTGTGGGGAACATCCTTAAACAAATGTCCATAAATGGTAAGGCTATGTCTAAGAAACAAAAAGGCCTGTCTCACTGGTACATAACGAGTGAGGCGGGCGATGGTGTCGGGGTGCTGGGAATTGAACCCAGTGTCTCTACGTCCCGAACGTAGCGTGTTACCGATACACTACACCCCGGCGTCAAAATGGATCTTGCTTGTCGTTCAAACTTTTGAACTAACCGCGCGATCATTTTTCCTTTTCAAACATTTTCAATGTTTGGTTATCGATCATTTTATGATCGAAGAGGAGAAGCCAATTTAGATAAAGCGCTCAAAGTTGAGTGCGGAACTAAATACGTGCTTCGACGAAGTACCGTCGAGAGGACTCGAACCTCCAATCTTTCCCTTAGGACGGGATTGCTCTGTCCAATTGAGCTACGACGGCTAAGTTTCTCTCAAATTATACATTACATTAATGTTAAAATGAATTTTAGAAGATGAAACTGCTCAAGAAAGACAACATCTATCATATTTTCTTCGTTCGCTCGGTGGGAAATTTTATCTTTCTGGCCTCCGCTTTGGGCCTCCTTTTTACTTTTTGGCCGCTGATTTCTTCCGAAGCGGGCTATCGCGTCCATTTACTGCGCGGTGAAGTCTGGGTTGCTCAGGGTGATGTTAATAAATCCTTTGGGACTTTGCTCGAAGGCAAGCAAAATATCAAAGTTCTTTCGCCCCAAAGTGTTGATTTTGGGATCATTGTTGAAAAAATTGGCGCTAATGCGCCAGTGATTGCCAATGTCGATGCGGGTAGTAAATCGGAGTATGATGCCGCGCTTAAAAAAGGTGTGGCCCATGCCAAAGGCACAGTTTTTCCGGGAATGAAAGGGGTTAGCTATATTTTTGCCCACTCAACGGGTAATTTTTGGGACGTTCAGCGCTATAACGCGGTTTTTTATCTCCTTCGCAACCTCGAAGTTGGGGATCGGATCGTTACGTATTTTGGCGGACGGAGATTTGATTATATTGTAGAGGAGAAAAAAGTCGTTCCGCCCTCTGATGTCTCTTATTTTACGCTCAAAACAGAAGAGCCACTCCTAGTTCTCCAAACCTGTGACCCGCCCGGATCTTCGATCAATAGGCTTATTGTTGTAGCCAAACTCGAGGGCCAGCCGACAAACTAATACCCTGTAGTAAATTGATTTACCTTTAATTTCGGAGTAAAATATCTCAATCGGGTTCTTAGTTTTTAGTTTATGGTTCATGGTCTAAATGACTATTAGGCTCAATTGCGAGCGTTCCATACACTCAAGAACAATTAACCACAAACTACGCCGCAAGGCGTAGGCACTTCATAGTAGAACGGAGCGCTATCGCTACAACGATTGCGATAGTGGCACAGTTCTACGCAAAAGTGCGAAGCACTTTTACAATTATTTAGTTGAAAGGAGGGGAAATATGCAGTTTACTCAGCGGGAAGCTGACGTTCTAGGCCTGCTACACCTTACTAACCTGGAAATAGCCCAGGAACTCGTTATTTCCAAAAAGACGGTCGAGAACATGATCAGGCATCTTTTGCAGATCACTAAACAATCCACCAGGACGGGAATGTACAAGCTGTGGGTAGAGGGTGATCATGTGGTAGCAGTATCCAAAGGAGTAAGCATGCCAATCAAGTTCTCTCCGCAAGAGATCATGATCCTCAACAAAGTCGTAGCGAAAAAGCCCAATGAGGTGATCGCTCACGATTTGGGGATTAAATTGTTTGAAGTCCAGAAGGTTCTGAGAGGGATCTACCAAAAGACCGGAACGGGTCACAGCCGCAGAGCTTTGGAGGAATACTGGAAGGCTAACCAAACCAAGTACCGTTCACGGGAGTAGGAAGAAGGAAGATGGCTAACAAGATCATCGACGTTCTGTATCATGCCATACCTTTATCGGTTGGGGTATCGGCTTCTATTCTGGTGGCCATCATGTTTGGCGCCATGTCTAGCCTGGTTGTGGGAGTCATAGTCTTTGCCGCCTTTTGTCTGCTGGGATGGCTATTCCAGATATACCATAAGTGGCGTATGCACGGTGACGCCCCAGTTTTCTACAGCGAAACTCCCATGTGGATCAGCACTGTTTTTTGGATTTTAGCCCTATATTTTACTGCTCCTTCGTGGGCAGTAGGACTTGGGGTTTTTGTCCTGATCAACAGGTAAAGAAGGAAGGAAAGTGAACAGTCCGTGCCCTGACATCGAGGAAGTCACAAAAGCTTGTGCTGAAGAGGTGGATCACGAAGAACAGGGCCCAGAAGAAGTTGTTGTTCAACCAAGATTCGTCTTAGGCGAACGACACTCTTTCTTTGACCGCTTCGAATACCCAAAGGAGGAAGGAAAGTGACTCGACGAAGAAGGCCCAGCCTCGAAGAACTGACAACTGAGGCTAAAAGGGAGACCGCTGAGATTGCTAGGTCAGTCGGTTTAGACTATGGCCTTTGCACTGTGTGTGACATGGAACACCCACTAGGCGATCGTCTTTGTCCATTCCATGGGGATGTGATTAAAGGCTGTTGCCCCAATTGCGTTGCCGATTTTCCAAGTCGGCGCGATCCAGATGATATGACGGGTGAGGAAAGGGTTCAGGAGTTGAGGCGCTACTTTCAAGTACGCATTTCAGGAATTCCTCCTATCCCTCTCCCTTTGTACTATCTAAGAATTTCCGAACTGGTGGATTTGGAGGTACATGCTTTTAGCTTTGCAAGGCGACCGCCTGAAGAGTGGCTCGACCTTGCTCGATCGTGGGTGCATGTGCCCTTCGATGACTTCTTGGCCTTGATTCCCAGAGATAAGGATAGGATAGTAGTCAGCTTTGAGGACGAGAAGGGCAGAAGTAAGTTGATTCTCTGGCGCTTGCCCGAGTCTCTTGCTAAAAACAAGCGGAAAAAGCCATCCAAGCCCAGTCAACGAAAGGCCTAAAAGGAGGAAGGAAATGGTTGCCCCAACTGAAGAGCGGACTCAGCAGGACGTGGATATCAAGGGCATGACTCTGCAGGATTTCTTTGCAGGGGTGATCATAGCCCAGGGACCGCCGCAGAACGGGGTTTTCTCGGATGAGTACCTGGATGGCGTTTACAGTACAGCTGACAGGATTGTCGCTTTCCGGCAAAACCGCGGTCGGCCAAAGGAAGACATCTTCGGCGAGTAGCCGGATTAAGTCGCAAGGAGGCGGAGATGGTACGCGTGTACGAAGCATCGGTCAGAGTCTTGATGCTTCCCGCGAGGAGGGAGAGGAAATTGACCAAAGCAAGGAAGGGTCTCCCAGACTCAGTCCACAACTTTCGAGGATTTGTCATCGAATTTCGGGAGGACGACGACAGAAGCCAAAAGGTCACGGTGAAGTGGGGCAAGAAGGTTTCTTTCTTTGCTGAAAGCGTCGAAGAGGCAATGCGACTCATCGAAGAAGGTAAGGCAAACAAGGACGGCATCATTGACGTCGAGCTCACCCAAACACCAACCTGGCCCCCTCGCACAACTAAATAACTGAACGCAGCCCCGTTAGATAGCAATATCTCACGGGGCTTTTTCTTGGCCTAGGATCGCAGGTGTAGCCGAGAACCGCAAGCGTGAGACTTCATTTGAACTTATCTCTTCGTCTCGCTTAAATTCAAACTGACATCTTGACAACCAAACCCCTTGGAACTATCTTCGAGATAATTAAACACCAGCGGTGATAGAGGCAGATTCACGATCGCGTGTTAAATTAAACAGACGGACTCTTTTGATTGGAGCGTCTAAAATAGGCGGTGCGGCCATCTTGGTCGGACCGTCTTTTTTGTTAGAGGCTTGTTCTTCGGATGAACCAACAATGCCCGCTCATAGCGGATTTGCTGATCTTCTCAAACACGCTCATTCCGAAGCGGACAATACGACTGTTGAAGTGGAAAACAACCTGACTCGTTTTTTAAAGCTGCCTTTTCAGCCCGATTCCAGTATGAATATTCAGACTACTTTTAATCCCAGCCATCATGGCATCGATTTTATTTTGGGTGAGGTCGATAATTCGGCCACCTGGCGCACATTTTCAGTAGTTGCACCCACCGATGCCGAGTACTGTGCCAATCCACGCGATAGTCAGGGAACGGCTTCTTTTGGCAGAAAACTAGTCGGCGGGGAATATATTTATATGTATTTTGGACACTTAGCGACACTTAATCCCACACTTCCGGAGCAATCAACGGGTCAATGGGTTGAAATGAAAGCCGGAACAATTTTGGGTAGCGCCGGAGCTACTGGAGTGGTTGATAGTTTGGGTAATCCGAGACCAGATTGGACTCACCTTCATTTTTCCGTGGGCCGGGTTGTTCAGCAAAATGGTAATTCCGAATATGTAACCTTTAATCCTTATGATCTGGGCGAAAATACAGCCAGGGTGGATTATCCGAATCCATCTTGGACCAATGGCAAATCATGCGGACCAAAGACGCTTTGGGCGGATTGCCCTGATTTTCAAAGTGTGCGGACGACTGTGCCTCAAGCAACCGAAACACCAGCTTCAACTGATACTGTCGAGCCTACGCAGGTTGTGGAGACTGAGACCGCTCAGCCCACCGAAACCGCTACTGAACCTGAAACAGCTACCGAGCAACCGACACAGGAGTCGACTGAAATTGTAGGTTCAACCGAAGGGGTTCTAAAATACAATGATGATTTTCAAATAGAGGTAGCTTCTTGGCAAGAAACTGAAAGCAATTTGCCTGGATTTAAAACAATCGTAGTTAGTGGGGTGGCTAGATGTATTTCATCAGTCACTAGGGGATATTTAGATAGCAAGGCCGTTGTTTTGGCGGTTGGCAGTGATAAATACGAGGTTAATTTAAATGCCAGTAATTTTCAATTTAAAAACAATCCTAATGATTCTGGTCCAGATAATCCTCTTGTGCCAGTGGGGTTTAGTTTTCCAGTAACTGTAACCGCTCAGATTCCACAAGAGGCGCAAGATTATTCTCTTCAACTAAAAGATCAAGAGGCCCAAAGGGTGCTTAAGAATAACGTTTTCTCAGGAGAAGGAGGCTTATTTTCCAGTGGGCTAACTGGAGATTTTTTGGCTCCAGGTGAAGTAATTTATGGAGGTCCGGGAATGTTTTCATTTAAAGAAATAACTCAAGGCAACAATGGTTATAACGTGTTGATTGATTTTACCAATTTTAACTCGGATTATCTTAATGCAAGTACTCAAACAACGATATTTTTCAAAGACGGCCGAATTGCAACTCAGACAAATGGCGATGGTATGAATGTGCCTCCAGGGACAACTACCAAGTATGACAACTTAGTTCATACTGATGGAGGCCCACAAGAAGAAGATCTTAAAAGTGCATATGTCGTTATCTATTTTGACGGAGGGTGGGGTGTTTGGGATACTAGTTTAGAATTGCCAACGCCTACACCGACTGTGCCGGAAACCATCAATCCTACCGAAAATGTTGCCAAATTATATTATTTTGATATCTTGAATCCAGATTTTCAGCCGCCCGATGTAGTTAATTACGGTGATTCTTCTGTTGATGAATCACTCAATCAGCGGTTTACATTTTCAGAAGGATGGGGCAATAAATATAGTCGACTTGGTTGGGTGCAAGGTTTATATATACAGGCAGAAGGAGCTCCAAATGTAGCGGATGGCACTTTAATTGAGCTGGTTACATACATTAAAGATGAACAGCTTGAAGAAATAGGTTTTGATAATGCGGCAAAACTTTTAAGCAAACATTTCAATCTTCCAGATGATCTCTCAATTATTACTTGGAGACAATTGTGGCGAGATCCTTCTGTTAAAAATTACGGAATAATTGAAGGCTTTTGGGATAATCCGGACGGGTCACGCCAAACAGTTTCTATTTATAGCTACGTTAATTCCGCTTATGGTGGAGGAAGTACAATTCTCTATATTGCGGCTAAACTGTTTCCAGATTCACCTGGATATGCTGAAGGGACCTACTATTACGAAGGGAAGTATGTAAATTATTAAGTAATATTTTGATCCACAAACGAGTCTTTTTGAGATAGTTTGAAAATCAAATTGCAAACTCGATAATTTTATCCAGCAGTTGAGGGAAAGAGAGTCCGGCCGAAGCTGCGGCCTTAGGTAAAAGTGAAGCAGAAGTCAGGCCAGGGATAGTATTTACTTCCAAAACATATACTTTTCTGCCCCTTATGATCATATCGACTCTGCCGAAACCTTTGCACCCGAGAGCTTCGTATGCTCTGATTGCAGTCTCTTGAACTTTCTTTGTAAGTATGGGGGAAATTCTAGCAGGTACGATTTCATCACATTTGGAAGGGGTGTACTTGGCTTTATAGTCAAAGAATTCCGTTTTCGGCACAATTTCGACAACTGGTAGGGCAAAGGACTTCTCGTTTCCGAGTATTCCGCAAGTAACCTCGGTACCTTTTAGGTACTCTTCGACTAAAACAAATTCATCATATTTTAAGGCTTTGTTGATGTCTTTTTTGAGCTCAGAGTGGGTATGGACGATTGACACGCCGATTGATGAGCCTTGACTGTTTGGTTTGACCACGACTGGCGGTGAGAATTTTTTCCAAACTTCGATATGCTCGCCTTTTTCTTTTACAATAATTGTTTTAGGAGTTATGAGGCCAATTTGATCAAAAATTTGTCGCGATTTCATTTTATCCATCCCAAGGGCTGAAGCCAAAACTCCTGATCCGGTATAGGGGATTTGCAAAAAATCTAAGATGGCCTGCAACGTACCATCTTCGCCAAATTTGCCATGAAGAGCCAAAAAACACACATCTATCCCGTCATTTTTATTAATGTCGCCAAGTACAGAAACGGTATTATTCTGAGATTTTTGAAGTGATTTGGAATTAGTGGGCGAGATTTTTTCAAATAGAAATTTTTCTTTAGATACTGGAATCCATCGGTCTTTAGTAATTATTAGAGGTAGAGCGTTATATTTTTTTGGATCTAGGTGCCGTACGACTTCTTTTGCTGATGCAATCGACACGTCATATTCAGATGATGTGCCTCCAGCAAGCACTAATACATTCAATTTTTTCGCCACAACGTATATTTATAAATTTTGATCTGATAAATCACTAATGAATTTGTCGATACCATTTTTGGTCATGTGTGGCATAACAAAAAAGTGATAAAAATCTAAATGACCCCTTTCCCCATCGCTAGAAATCACTGGCAGTTTATTTGCCACGATTCTGTATTTTTTTGATAATTCACTAGGCAATAAGTTCCCTTCAAAAAATGAAAAGTGTACAGCAAAATGATTAATATCTTCTGAGCTCAAAATCAATGCGTGTGGATCAAAATGTTTAATTTTGTTTATAAAATAATTTTTATTCGCAATACTTTTTGAAACTATCTTTTTATAGCCATCTCTACCTAAATAATTTAATAATGCCCATAAAGCGGCGGCCGATGCACCACCTCTTGATCCTGAGAGTGTTTTTTCGGGGAAGTGAGCCAAGCTATTATTGGTTTCGATGTATTTCCACAAGTTTTTCCTACATAGAAAAACTCCGCATGAATACGGCATAAGCCCCATTTTATGGGGATCCAAAGATATCGAAGAAACCATTTTACTCCTAAAATCAAACCTTAGTTTTGGATTGCTAAACGGATAAATAAAACCTCCAATACAAGCGTCAACATGTATATAGATACAGTTTTTATATTTTTCTAGCAATCTGCAAATTTCAGAAACATTATCATGTCCGCCTGTGGTGAAATATCCAAAGGTAAGGCAAAAGATAAACGCGTCGTAATTTTGCCTTTTTAATATTTCCATCCGCTTCAGAATTAGAGAGTAATCCATCTCATAGTTGGAATTTAAAGGAATTAAAACTAAATCAATATTAAGCAGATTTGAAGCTTTAGTAAAACTCACATGGGTTAACTCAGTTGTGAACATAACGATTTTCTTGAACCCCCTTTTTTTAAGTAAATTCCGTCCTAACCACACCCCAGTTATATTACTTTCGGTGCCGCCGGTTGTTATATTCCCGTCAGCTTTTCTATCATGCAGTAAATCAGCAATCATTTTAATAGCCTCTTTTTCTAAGAATCTTGTTCCGGACAATTGCTTATCAGGGGTGGGAGTATGCATACCTGTGTTATTGTTATTTTTAGGAAGAAATTTGTTTAAGGTTTTAAGAGCAATTGGGTGTGGGGCAGTCATAGCAAATCCAAATCGATATCCATCACTTTCATTCCAATCCTGTATTTCGCTAAAGTGCTGATCTAGTATGATTCTTAACTCTTTTTCTGAACAACCATTGGTAGGAAATTTTTTATTCATTCTTTTTAAGGACTGTTCTCAATACAGATCTTTCGCCTGTATTAATTGATCGATTATATTTTTGAATATCTTTTACTGGTTTTAACCCCAATTTATTTAAAAAATTCAAAATTTTTTCTGATATCAATAAAACCATTTTTAAATTATCATTTGATATGTAAACAGGTTTTTTGGGTGATTCAGTTAAAGAGCTCGTATCTACACTGTCAGCAGTAAACATGTTTAGCAAAAGTAAACCGTCTTTTTTTAGGACTCTTACCGTTTCGTTTAATGCAAGGATTAAACTTTCTTTCGTAGTTACATTATGATAAATGCCATTAGCGATGATTACATCGAAAAAGTCGGAACTATATGGTAAAGAACGCATGTCAGCCTTTGTGATGTTACCTATATTAAAGTCGACAAACGAACTTTTAATCCTGTTTTTAGCTGCTTCTACCATACCATCATTTAAGTCACAAGCGTAAGTTTTAAATCCTAACTTAATTGCAATTTCCGTATTTCTTCCAGCACCGCATCCCAAATCCAATACGTTTTTACTGTCTCGATTATCTATTTCTTCTAAAACTGATTTCCAATATTCGTCAATAGGTTTATTCCCAAATTCACTAATCACTTTGCGACTATTCCAAAATTTATATGCCGCTTTATCTTGTTTCATAACATATGGTTCAAAAGATCTCTTTCGCTCCTGGACCAGTTTCAAAGTACCCATTTTCTCTCCTTGGATAATGCAATTCTCCGTAGACTATACGATCAATTGTATCTACTAAATCCGAAGCCCTTCCGGAATTATCGATTACAAAGTCAGCAGATCTTCTAACTTCATCAATACCCCAAGTGGCTTCATAGTCGTATTGATCGAGAAATTTTTGGTGGCTTGCAGAAGCGCCGTCCCGCTGTTGGTATCTCGCCCACGCAATATCAAAAGGGCAATCAAGGTAAATTACGGAGTGTTTTTGATCGGGGGAAATAATCCCTTCGAGTTTGTGTTGAATTTTCCTTATATCATCTAAGGACCTGAATCCAGATATTACCAAATCTGTTTTTTCTCGATTATCTGACCTGTAATCTGACTCTAGGGTTTTTGCAAGAAAGTTATGTTCCCACTCGGGATCATCAGTTAGTTTGCGCATTTGTGCGATGTAATCTTCGGGTTTTGTTTTTGGAGAATGTGTTTGACTTAAACTTCTCCAAAAAGGCCCTATATCAAAAAACCAAAACCCTTGACTCTCCAATAATCTGCCCACTGAAGTTTTTCCTGATGCTCTATGTCCCGTTAGATAAATCATGATTATGTCAGTATGGCACCAAAATTAAGGGTAAATTTACATGAAACACCACAAAATTGCAAACAATTCCAGATAATATTGTTGTAGTCTTTAAGAAAAATACTGTTATATAATACAGAATATGAAGAATAGTAAACTACACTACGTTACTGGAAATGTAAAAAAGTTCCAAAATGCGAGTAATTTCATGAGGCCGTATGGGATTAACATCGTCCAGGCCAAATTGGATATTGCCGAAATTCAAAGTGATTCTTTTGAAACTATCGCAATAGACAAGGCAAAAAAATCATTCGAAATATTAAACGAGCCTTTATTTATTAATGATGCAGCTTGGGTGATTACCGCATTAAATGGATTTCCAGGTCCTTTCATGAAATATGTTAATAATTGGTTTTCTGCTGAAGATTTCATAAATTTGATGTTACGGCACAAAAATAGGGAAGTTATTCTTCGGGATACAATTGTTTATATTAACGGCTCGGAAACTAAGGTCTTCAGCTACGAAAATAAAGGTGTCTTGCTGCAAGAAGTGAAAGGCGATAGCGGTCTGCCATCAGCCCGTGTGATATCACTTTCAAAAAATGGCTTGAGTATTTCAGAAGAAAACGAGAAGGGAAGTTTTTATTTAGAGTCTGAGCAAAAGATTTGGAAGGATTTTGCCGATTGGCTGAATGAAAATAAGTAATATAACTTATATTACTTGATATTTGTCATTCTCAATTTCAACAGTATAGACTGTCATGTTGTTTTTTTTGAATACGCCTGCACATTTTGTTGGGTTCTGAGTGATAGCGAAAAATCCTGGGCCAACCGATGAAATTGCTAAAACATCTACAGTGCCTTCTTTTTTTAAATAAGCAAGCTTATTTGCAAGTTCTGGTAATTGAGGATATTGAAATGAGCAGTTTTCAATACTACCCATATGAAATCTATAATCAAAGATTAGATCGCCTAAGGGTTTAATATTACCTTCAATTAAAGATGGTAGACATTTATGAATCATATCGTATGAAATTACCTGTCCAAATTTTCTTCCCGTTTCTAGAAATTTTGGGAAAAATTCGATTTCTTTTTTCAGTGCTGTCTCTGCATCTAATGGGATGTAGTCATTAGGAATGCCAATTACAGCTTTATAATTAGGATCTACTTTGGCCGAACCTACAACTTGAGTTTGGCCAGCTATAATAAATACGCCGTCTTCAAATAACCCTGATATTGCAGAGCCACCGATACATTGAACGGGGCTTATATTTTTTTCGTCATTTTTTATTTCCTCACCGTGGTTTTGAGCAAGATATTTAGCAAGGTATTTTGCAGGAATAGGATTGCCGAAAATTTCGTTAATAGCCGCAGCAACTGAAGCGATTAGCCCACTGCTTGATCCAAGGCCGCTATGTTTTATTTCTGATGTATTCTCTACATCAATATGCAACCCTTCATCAAACTTTAGTGCTTCTTTCATTAAGAAATAAGCGTGTTTAATCAGAGATCTCCTTTTCGATATTTGAGATATTTTTATAGTGTTTTTTTCTTTTAAGACTTTTACAGTTACTTTTTTATATATCTTCACCGAAAATATAACTTCGCCAGGTGTGTAAACCATGTTTTTATTAGATGTAATTTTACTTGGGTCTATTGCCATAGCATTCAATCTACTCGGGAATTTTATAGTTAATTCCTTAAACTTTAATGTTGGCGGGGGTAATTTATAATTCAATGGATTGAAAATAGTTCCTATTTTGTAGGGTTTGAAATCTTTTTTCATAGATTTTTAAGTACTCCTATTCTGGTTGAAGCAACTTGAGTTGTGGAATTTGTAATTCCTTCTAATAGATAATCTAATATTTCTGTTGAATAACCTCCGCTGCCTACGGAACCTTGTGAACGAATCTTCATATTTTCTTCGGCTAATCTTTTGTGCGGGAATCTAAATTTTTGAATTGTTTTTAAAAATTCTTCCAAAGCGCAAAGAGATCTAACAGCTAATTCATTACCGAGTGGATATACTTGAATTGATTCTTCAATTGCTTTTTCAACAAGACTTGGTCTGTTGAAAACTTCCTCAGCATGTCCTCTATATTCTGGGGGTAAATATTGAAAATTATCCCAAAAATAATGCGAGAAAGTCGCCTCATTTTTTTTCGCTGTTCCCCATAATGCGGTATCAATAACAAAAATTGGCATTTGCGCGCCGCCTGGAGCATGATAATCTCTGCTGCCAATCGTCAAGACTGGGAAATAGGGTCTAAGTTGATAAGTAAATGTTTCTGGGCTTATTATTTTCTTCACTTCGACAACTGAATCTACAATTCCTTGAAAAAAATACTTAGCTTCTAATATCGATTGTGAGTAATTTTTATTATAAATACTTAAACTGTAAGCTGTGTCAAGACTTTTAATGCATTGTGGCAGGAATTGCATTCCTCTTCTGAAACTTTCTACAAAAAATCTCTCTTCTTCAGTTCCTGTAAATAAGCGCATTCTTGCGCCGGCGGGGTTTCTTGGTCCATAACTGAAGACAGTGTCTCTGGGAACCTCAGCTGTGCGTTCACTTAAGGCTAAAAGGGCAGCTTCTGCTTGTGGAACACTGCTGATTGTTATTCCATGGCGTGCAAGTGAAGCTACGATAAAGCCGATATCTCGCACGGCAGCTCTGGATTCTTCTTCATTTAATTCTTGTAAATTATGATAGGTAGGCACTAACTCTTTTGCAGCAGCTACAAGTTCACTTACATTCCCTTCATTATTTAGCCTTGGTAAATCGTTAAGAAAGAAGGAGTCTAGTTTAAGCGGATCAAGAGATGCGGTAATTTCATCCTGCTCCGCACAAGATAGGTAAGCATCCTTTCTTGAATCAGAAAATATGTCAATTTTGGGTTGGAGTTCTACTTTAGACATTGTTGGTACAATTATAGCGCCAAATGCTTCAAATTCTTTTCCCATGAATATATCAATAGAAATCATAGTATATCATTTTTTAAAAATCAATTGTTCGTTTTCGTTATAATTATTGTTATATGTCTAATTTTTACTTATTCAGGCACGCAAAAACTAAAAATAAAACTGATCTTGCCCTGGAGTCTAAGATGGGTAGAGAAGCTATTGGGTAGTTTCCAGAAGCCGAATTGCTCTAGAAGTTTTTCCTTCGTTTATAGGCAAACACTTAAACATGTCTTTTACTGAATCAACAAATTTAGAAACTAATTTCAAGCTCTCATTAGTTTCATTAATTTGAATTATTTCAATTTCTAATAAGGCATCTTCCACAGCTCTACCATTTTTTAAATATTTAAGTGTTTCTACAACTAACTCAAGTGTTATATTTTTGGTTTTGTACGTATATATTTGTCTATCGTTGTTTATTTCAAGTAATATAGTTAGTCTTTCTCTGATATCAATAATACCCTTCATTTTGAGAATGTTTTTAATATAATCTTGTCCGGACTTTTCAAATGATTGCAGATACAAAAATGGTATTTTCAATGTGTGTTCTTTATAGGTTGCTATATCTTTTGTGCGCCCTAAAAATTTTTTAAGAGTCAAATCGCCCTTTTTCTTATAAATTCTCAGTCTCAATCCTATTTTTTGGTCATTGAGACTTTGGTTTTTAGTATCTAATATGTAGTCCTTAAAACGAATGTTTTTCTTGGAGATCAGCCGGAACCTACCTAATTCGCTAGGTAAATTAAGCTCGGTATGCTTCTTATTAATTTGAAAAGTATATTCTCTTTCTAAATTATCGTTTTTCATAAGTCACACATTTATATATTTTTTCACCATTGAAAGTGGATTATATAATAAATTCGGAGTATTTGCCCTGCAGTTGTGTGGAATAGGCGTTATATTAAAATATCTTTCTGATATCTTTTGTTCTGAAAATGTCTTTTCAAAGTACAAGTCTTTTCCCAGCTCATAGCCCAAACAAAAAGAGAAAGAATACTTGCTTGACACAACTGTACATAAATGTGTACACTCTGATTTAGAAGAATTATTATGTCAGACGTAATCGCAGTAACCGAGGCCAGAAAAAATCTTTTAAATCTTGTCGACAAGGTTGACCAAGAGTACACTCGATTCGATTTGACCAAAAACGGAAAGGTTAAAGCGACATTAATTTCTCCGGATTATTTAGATTCACTCGAGGAGACCATACACACACTAGAGCATTCAATGAACGATATAAAAAAAGCCGAGAAAGAGGTAGCAAAGGGGAATTATGTAACGCTTGAAGATCTTAAAAAAGACCTCAAAAATCGACTAAAGAGAAATGCCCGCTAAATCGCTTGTACTTGAGCGTGCGGCAAGAAAAAAGCTCTTAAAACTCCCCATCAATATTCACCAAAGAATTATTAAGGCGTTAGAAAAAATTCAGAAAGATCATTTAATCGGCGAAAAACTTTATGGGGAGCTAAAAGGTTATTTTAAATTGAGGCTGGGAGACTATCGAATTGTTTACAGATTTGATAAAGAAACGAGTACGGTAATAGTTGTAAAACTTGAACATAGGCAAGGAGTCTATAAATAGAGGATCCTTAACTTAAGGAATCCTGTAGTGCGATGGCTTTAGGTTTGTTTTTTTTGGTAGTTGTTTGTGTACTGAAGTTGTAAGTGGTTAGTAATTTGTTGTATGTTGTAATTAAATATACCTGCTCATGGATGAGAAAGATCATCTGCTTATCATTGGCTCCTGCGCTGTAATTATTCTCTCTGTTTTTGCTTTGTTTTTAATGGGGGTTTTTGGAAGTAATACTCTTTTGGGTGCGGCTAAGACAGACCCAGAACTTTCCTCTTTAATAGATAAAATTCGTTTAATAGGCGATGATGATTACACTAATTCTTATAAATATATGCTCAAAAGCGAACTCCTTAATGGCTACAATGGAATGTTTTTAGATAATTTGAAAAATCATTGCCAACAGGCAAGTGAGTCAGCCAACTATTTAGTTGATCTTCACCAAAAAGTCGCCTCGAAGGTGAAAAGTCATGAGTTAGAATTAGGACCGGTGGCTACAGAATCTGCTCTAATATGGGATTGCTATTAACTTGACAAACCTATAGTCTAATAGTATAATTTTGGCAATTAACTAAACTGCTTGTGAATGCAGAATACGGTTCGGATTCCACATTTGGGCTGCCCCCGACAGAAAGCTTTGATGCCGAAGATAGTACTCGTCTCTCCATAGCTGAATCTCAAGAAATTATAGAAAACGCCGACAATATCCGCTTTTTTGGGCGAGTTCGCGGTTTGGTAAGCGATCTTGTTACAAATACAAAAGAATTTGTTAATGAAAAAAAGTTGGAATTAGCTTTTTTGGGTGGAATGTTTGTAGTTGCAACCGGTTCGGTCTGTGGCCCAGGGACTGAGACAGCAACCCAAACTCCGCGCACTCCCAATCCTACAGCCAGCATAACAAGTACCTCAGAGGAAACTGGTACACCTACAGTAATTTCATCTGAAACAGCTAGCCCAACTGAGACTGACACTGCTACGGCAACTGAAACCGCAACGGCTACTATTACCGATACAGCAACCGCTACAGAAACACCCAGTCCAACTAACACTGAAACCCCTCGGCCTACGGATACACCAACCGAGACTCCTTCACCAACGGAGACTGCAACCCAAAGCCCAACTCCAACTGAAAGTCCGACTCCGGTCGAGATTGATCCACTAAATCGTGAGTTTGTATTAGAAACAGTCGATGTTTTAAAAAGTATTAATTGGGATAAATACCCTCCTTTTACAAAGGAACAAGTAATTGCGGACTATATTGAAGGCCCTGAAGGAATCAGTGCTTTGGCTGAAAAGAAAGCTTATACCGACGTGCTTGCCAAACTGTCCCAGTTATCATTAGGAGTTTCTCAAGATCAATCGGCTTTCGCCATAAACCCGCCTGAAAAGCTGATTGAAAATGATCGAGACCCAAATACGCCAAATGTTCCAGGAGAAGAAACCGATGCGCATCTTGCTTTAAGGGAAAAAGTCTTTGAACCTTTTTTGAAGAGTCTGAGAGAGCTATATAAAAACGACAAAGATAAACTGACCTTATTGGAAAACATGCTAGATGATAATCCAGGTGGATTTTGGGATACAGACTTACTAAAAAAATCACCTTATAAAGAGGTGGTTAGTGAATGGTTAGATTTACCAGGTTTTAGCTTACATGACAGAAAGGCAATAGCTGGGGGTATTATGATGCAATTTGCTACTGGTGACAGGATCAATCTAATCAACTCGTGGGCTGATCAAGCATGCGTGCAATATCAAGGCGCTCCTTTTCAAGATCATATAAAAGATGCAATCGTTGTACCTTACGCAACATATATTTACGAAAATCCAGATTCGACTGATATTCAAAAGAGAAAAGCAAAACTTTACTTGAGCATGTGTGGAGTAGAAGTAAAGTAGACAAAAAATTTTCCATAATATAAGCTAGAGTTATATATAAAGGATGATGAAGCTGCCCAAATCCTTAAATAGGATTGGTTTACATTTGACAGCCTTTCTTTTTGTAGGGCTACTTTTTCTGTTTTTAAAAACTACACCAGCATTTGCTAATTGTTCGGATCCAAGTGCTACTGGTTGTTGGTTTGTAACATTGAACAATAACACTGGTAGTACAGTAACAACCATTTCATATTCTTCTAATTTGCAAATTGGTACCTACACAGATGCAAACGATTTATTCCCCACACTTTCTAGACAATATCGAATATCAAGCGGTACATGTGTCCCTGGTGGTCCTAGTATTACTTTTACTCTTACCCTTATTACTGGAGCTGTGGTAACACGCACCGGTTCAGGATATAATTTGCCCCAAGGATCTTATTGCAATTACAGTCCCACTACTGTTTATGTGGGTGGAGGAAGTAGCACCGACCCGCCGCCAAGGCCCACTGATATCTGCGGCAATGGAATTAATGAAGACTTTGCTTGGGACAGTGCGGCTGATGAGACTTGTTATCCTTACAATTTGTCGGTAACTTGGATTTGTAATTCGCAA
>Ga0209515_10001387_pt1 | contig 40980 bp, 45 predicted proteins | sample Subgroupgradi54m_FD_187454 | JGI IMG/M metagenome (GOLD analysis project Ga0209515, IMG submission 187454) | Subsurface groundwater microbial communities from S. Glens Falls, New York, USA - GMW60B uncontaminated upgradient, 5.4 m (SPAdes)... ... | reverse complement strand
CGTAGATCTTATGGGCGCGCGGGTCACTCTCAAGATGGTCGACGGCCGGCGTTTCGACGGCCGCGGGACCCTGTTCGACCGTATTTTAGTGGACGCCCCGTGCAGTTCAGAGGGCCGTTTCAACGCCCATGAACCCAAGACCACCCGGTACTGGAGTGTGGGAAAGGTCCATGAAATGGCGCACAAGCAAAAGGGACTGCTCCTTAATGCCAGCCGTCTTTTAAAACCCGGCGGGGTTTTGGTCTACGCCACGTGCACCTTCGCCGTGGAAGAAAATGAAGCGGTGGTGCTTTGGTTGTTGCGTAAGACACAAGGCCGCTTGTCTTTGGAGCCGATCACTTTGGACGGCGTGTCGTCTTATCCGGTCCAAACGTCCGTCGCCCCCCAAGCGGCACGCTGTTTAAGGGTATTGCCGGACGGGCGCATGGAGGGTTTTTTTACGGCCAAATTCGTTTTAACAGGTTAAATTCTTGACCATCCCGTGAATTTGTACGAAAATGACACGTGATTTGCCTTCGGACATCGACTATGCGCCGCATGTTGTTCCTTTTATTTTTTGTCGTTTTTTATTCCCCCGCTGTTTTCGCCCAGCAAGGACCGTCAGAGGTCCTGGCGCTGGACATTAACGTCGTCCAGATCGTGCTCAATGACGAACACCGCGACGGGGTGGACTGGGAGGCCATTGTTTCGGATTTTCACATGCTCCCCTTAAAGAAAGAGGACGATCCGGTCTGGATAGACAAAAGATATCATTTGAGCGCCGGCACCGTTTCGGCTGAGGATTACGCGGTTTTGCTGGATGCTTTGGACACCGTTGGAAAAATGTCGCAGATCCCGCAGGAAAGCGTGCGCTTGACGAAGGATGAACCCCTGGCCTCCACTTTAAGTTTGGGCGAGGGCAAAGAGCAGACGGTACGGCTTGGGCTGCGTTTCGCCTCTTCGGCCAACCCGGGCCCGTCGATCGTCATCGATCCGACCATCGGGGTGATATTTAAGGACGGGAGCAAACCGCCGGTGGCTTTGACCTTAAGGACCAGCACCCAGGTCGCGATCAAGGAAAACACAGTCATCGTCCTGGGCGGACTTACGGAGGAAACCGAGATCACCAAAACGCATAAATTTCCCATTCTGGGCAACCTGCCTTTGATCGGTCTGGTTTTTCGTAACCAGGGCCGCTGGATGCAAAAGACCGAAACCGTGATCTTTCTGATCCCGCGCGTGCAGAGTGTTGCCGTGCAACAACCGGAGCCGCATCCTTAAAGCCCAATGACAGTTCGTTTTTTCAAGGCGATCGCAGGTTTGTATCTGCTGTTTTTCGTCAGCGGCTGCGCCACCGTGCCGTTGCCCGTGAGCGCGCCATTGCCGGAAATATCATTGAACAGCGTGTGCGACCGTTATAGCGTGGCCTGGGAATTCGACGGTGTAACGCAGGTGGTCCTGCTGGAATACAAAGGGGCCATGGCCAAGGCGCTCGTCGGAAGCCCGGTAGTCGTGGTCGGCAAGGAGAAGATCATCTTAAGCGCGCCTTTGCGCCGCCGGCAGAGCATCATTTACGTACCGGAGGATTTCGAGCCCAGGGTCCTGGCGCCTTTTGGGGCCCTGCCGGGGCGCAGGGGGCTGATCGCCGACATGTCGGTGTCCAGGATCCGCACCATCGTGGTCGATCCGGGCCACGGCGGCAAAGATCCGGGTGCCGCCGGGACGACCGGCACTAAAGAGAAGAACGTGGTCCTCGACATCGCCAAACGATTGAGGGTCCTGCTGGAAGAGGCCGGTTTCAAGGTCATCATGACACGCACCCGCGATGAATTTGTATCGCTCGCCGAGCGCACCGTGATCGCGTCCCGGCCGGACGTCGACCTTTTCGTCAGCATTCATGCCAACTCCAATCCGTCGGCCAGGACCAGGGGGGTGGAGGTCTATTACGTCAAGACCGCCGATCAACAGGACCTCAACGAGGACCAGCGCCGGATGAATGAAAAGGCCTTTGCCAAAAATTTGAACATGGAATATTCGCCGCTGTTGACCGGCATCGTCGCGCAGATGATGTACGAACATAAGACCTGTGAATCCCGCAAACTCGCCGAAGAGATGGCCCGCGGCGTTTCGCGTGATGTGAGTGCCCCCAACCGCGGGGCAAGGGCCTGCCGGTTTTTTGTCGTGCGCAACACCATCATCCCGGCCGTCCTGGTTGAAACAGGGTTTTTGACCAACGCCCAGGAAGAACAAAAACTCAATTCCGGCGGATACCGCCAACGCATGGCCGAAGCCATCACCCGCAGCATCATTGATTATGCCACAGCCCTTTAGATCCGATGCCCCCATCGGCGTGTTCGATTCCGGTCTCGGCGGCCTGACCGTGGTCAAGGAGATCACCCACGCCTTGCCCAATGAGCGGGTGGTGTATTTCGGGGACACCGCGCGCGTGCCTTACGGCACCAAATCCAAAGAGACCATCATCCGTTTCTCGACGGAAATCGTCACCATCCTTTTGAAATACAAGGTCAAGATGGTGGTGGTGGCCTGCAATACCGCCTCCAGTCTGGCCCTGGAGACCATTCAAAGGAGATTTTCCGTGCCCATCGTCGGGGTCATCGAACCCGGTGTTCGCAAAGCAGCCGTATCGACAAGGAACAAAAAAGTTGGTATCATTGCTACCCAGAGCACGATCAAAAGCGGACGTTATGTCAGCAAGATCTTCGAGCTTGACCCGCGCATCAGGGTCACCAGCCAGGCCTGCCCGCTCTTTGTGCCTTTGGTCGAGGAGGGGTGGTTCGACCATCCGGTGACCGTTTCGGTCGCGCAAGAATATTTAAAGGACATGAAGAGGGCAAGGGTGGACACCCTGATTTTGGGCTGCACCCATTACCCGCTGTTAAAAGGGGTCCTGGGCCGTGTGGTCGGACCGAAGGTCAACCTGGTGGATTCCGCCACTGAAGTGGCGGGTGCCGTGAAAGACATACTCGTCAGGAAGGGGCTGTTGCGCATGGCCCTTAAGCCGGTCCGCCACACCTATCTGGTCAGCGACGAGCCGGAATTGTTCGAACGTTTGGCCGTCCGCTTTTTGGGCAACGGCGTCAAAAATGTCCGGAGGTGCCGCGATGTTTGAAGTGATCGTTAAAGACCATATCGCCTCCGCCCACCGGCTGGCCGGGTATGAAGGCCCCTGCAAGGACCTGCACGGCCATACCTGGCATGTGGAGGCCGCCGTCGTCGGAGACCAATTGGATGATGTGGGCCTGCTTGCGGATTTTAAGGTCCTTAAGAATAAATTGAAGGACGTTTTGGGTCCTGTGGACCACGCGTATTTGAACGATCTGCCTGCTTTCAAGGGCGTCAATCCCACCACCGAGAACCTGGCCCGCCATATTTACCGCGCTTTTGCCCCGGCTGTCAGGCCGCTGAAACTCAAGCACGTCCGCGTGTGGGAAAGTGAAACCGCCAGCGTGATTTATTACGAATGAAACGCGCCGTTGTCTTATTGTCCGGGGGGCTTGATTCCTCGACGACATTATATCATGCCCTTCAAAAAGGGTATGCCTGCCATTGCCTGGTCTTTGATTATGGCCAGAAGCATAAAAAAGAAATACGTTCTGCCGTTGCCGTGGCCAAGGCCGCCCGCTGTCCGTATGAGATCGTGCGCATTGGTTTGCCGTGGAAGGGCTCGGCCCTTCTGGACAAAAAAGTCAAGGTCCCCGAGGGCCGGCGGTTGGATGCCAAGGATATTCCCGTCACCTACGTCCCGGCGAGGAACATCATTTTTTTAAGTTTCGCCGCTTCTTTTGCCGAGGCCGTGGGCGCCGAGGTCATTTTGATTGGGGCCAATGCCGTGGATTATTCGGGCTATCCCGATTGCCGTCCGGAGTTTTTCAAGGCCTATGCCGGGGTGCTGGCGCGCGGGCTTAAAACTTGTGTTGAGGGACGGACGGTCAGGGTCGAAACGCCGCTCATTCATCTGACCAAGGCCGAGATCGTGCGCCTGGCCCAACGGCTGAAGGTGCCGACACAATTGACGTGGTCGTGTTATCAGGGAGGCCGCAGGCCCTGCGGGGTGTGTGACAGCTGCCGTTTGCGGGCCAGGGGTTTTGAGGAAGCAGGAGTCAAAGATTGAACGCCAGGATCATGGAAATATTTCCGTCGGTGCAGGGGGAAGGGGTCTACGCGGGCGTCGCCCAGGTGTTCATCCGTTTTTTTGAATGCAACATGCATTGCACGTGGTGCGATACGCCCAATTCCATCGGCGATACTGTCCGCGATTACAAGGACATGGGGCCGGATGAGGTTGAGGCCAAGGTCCGTGCCTGCGCGTCCGGATGCCACTCGGCGAGTTTGACCGGAGGCGAGCCGCTGCTGCACAAGGACTTCATCCAGGCGTTTGCGCCCCGTTTAAAAACCATGGGCCTGAAAAATTACCTGGAAACCAACGGCACCCTTCCTGATGCTTTGGCACAAGTCATTGATGTCATGGACATCATCGCCATGGACATCAAATTGCCCAGTTCGACGAAGGAAAGGCCGTTCTGGCAGGAACATAAGGATTTTTTGCGCATCGCCCAACGCAAAGAGGTGTTCATTAAGACCGTCATTACCAATGATACGGATGCCTCCGACGTGCGGCAAGCCGCCCTGCTCGTGGCCGGCGTTGACGCGCGCATCCCGTTTATCTTACAGCCTAATTATTTTGAAATGCACCGGGGTGTTGTTGCAAAATGTGAAGGGTTGGCCAAAGAGTGTGCAAAAATTTTAAGCGATGTTAGAATACTGCCCCAGATCCACAAGCTCATGAAATTACGGTGACGGATATGAAAAAGACAAGTTCCTACGAAGGCCTGCAAAAGAACATCCGCAAATTGAAGACCCCGGTCCTCGAGGTATGGGACAATCAATATTCCGACCGCGATTACGTCGTGAACTTAAGTATCCCGGAATTCACTTGCATTTGCCCCAAGACAGGGTTGCCGGATTTCGCCACCATCAACATCAGTTACAAACCCGCCAAGACCTGCCTGGAGCTGAAGTCCCTGAAACTCCATTGCGTTGCGTACCGCAATGTGGGGATATTCCATGAACATCTGGCCAACAAACTTCTGGACGATTGCGTCAGGGCCTGCCGTCCGCGCTGGATGAAAATAGAAGTCGTGATGAACCCGCGCGGGGGCATCGCCACGACCGTGACCGCACAGTACAATGACACATAATGTATAAAGAACTGATCGTCGCGTCCCGCAACAAAGGCAAGGTCAATGAGATCAGGGAATTGTTGGCCGACTTGTCCGTTAAAGTTACATCCCTTTTGGATTATCCAAAAATTTCCGATGTGGTCGAGGACGGCGCGACCTATGAGGCCAATGCCTTGAAGAAAGCCGTGGCCGTTGCCAAAGCCACCGGCAAGATGGCCTTGGCCGACGATTCCGGCATAGAGGTCGCGGTGCTGGGCAATGCTCCGGGGATCTATTCCTCGCGTTTTGCGGGCAAGGGGGCCAGTGAGAAAGACAGAAACCGTAAATTATTTGAAATGCTTCGAGGCATGCCGATGTCCAAACGCCGGGCGCTTTACCGTTGCGTTGTTGTCCTGGTCGATGAAAAGGGCAATGAGATCAGCGTTGCGCAGGGGACATGCGGCGGGTATATCACGACCAAAGAACGTGGCACCAATGGGTTCGGGTTTGACCCGGTTTTTCTTTTAAAACGTTACGGCAAGACCTTTGGGGAATTGTCACCGTCCTTAAAAGCAAGGATATCCCATCGCGCGCGGGCGCTGGCGAAGATCAAAGGCATCATTAAAAAAGCGATTTGAGGATGGTGTTGATGATCTTGGGAACGGAAATTTTTCTGTCGAATTTCGGGTTGGTGATTTTATCATAGACATGCACGGTTAAGGTCCGCAGCACGTCTTCCGCGACCGGCGGTACTATTCCGCTGGTCATGTCCACCGCGATCGTCAGATCGCAGTTCTGGTCGAAATCCACCCACCCTTGGCCCAGCAGTACGATGGTCGGGCTTTTCATGCGCAGATTGTCCGTCGTGATCTTCTGGTTCTTGACTTGAAAATTGCCCTCCACGTCGGTGATCATCAACTGGCCCAGACGCAGGGCTTCGTTGAGGACATCCAAAAGCCCTTTGAATATCTTGAATTCCGTCAAGAAGCCTTCCCGGATGGCCAAAGACCCCTTGGCCTCCAGATCTTTGACATCAGACAGCGTTCCCCTGGATAACATGGTCATGTAAAACTTGCCGTTGATCTCTTCTGCCTTGAGGCCGGGGATGTCGTTCTTGAGTTTATGCATGTCCAGCCCGTCGATGTTCAAGGCCAGATCAAAGGGGATGCCGGCGCCGTTGGGGTCGCCTGAACCCACGGCATGGAGTTTTCCATCGTAGACATTGGCGTCCGCCGTCAGGTTGCTGATCGTTCCTTGGCGCTGGCCGATGGTGATGTTAAGGTCATTGGCCGTGTACCCCCAAATGGAAACGGACGCGCTTTGGAGGACGGCATCGGTGGTCCAATGTTTCCAGTCCTGCGCCGGGCCTTTGATGGCCGCGTTGACGCTGACAGTACCGGACGGTTTGAGCGCTTCGATGGTCTTTTTTTGTTCTGCGGGTAAAAGAGCGACCATGTCTTCCAGACGAAAGGTCATTTGAGTGTTGATGTCAAGGACCGGCGGACCGGCCGGCGACAGGATGGCATTGCCGCTGGCGCCAAAGGCGATGTTCAGATATTTTCCGGCCCATTCATTGATGAAGAGGGTGTCCCCGTTCTTGCGGACATCAACCCTCAACCGCACGTCCGCTCCGTCGAGCGTTGTTTTGATGACGGGGTTTTTGAAATCATTAAGCCCCCCGGTCAGCGTGTAGGCCTTGCCCAGATAGGTCCCGGTGAAATTGTCCCATGTCAGCGCATTGGGGACGCAATCCAGGTGTCCGGAGATATCTGTGATGCTCTGGCTGAATGTTTTGCTGGCCACGTTCACATGGGCAAGTTCGGCCGTGGCTTTGATCTTCGCGCTTGAGGGGTCCGAGGCAAGGCCCTCGAACTGCGCCTGGAACGATGCTGTTCCGCTGACCTCAAGTCCGTACTGGTTCATGATCTGAGGGAATACATTTTTGAGTTTGGCAAGGTCGATCTTGTCCGACCCTGCCTGGATGTTCAGGACAGGCGCCTTGAAATTCAACACTGTTCCCGTTGCTTTGATGTTGGTGTCCAATACCTGAAGGACAAGGCTTTTGATGGTCAGTTCATCTGTTTTGAATGCGGCGTCGAGGTTGATGTTCTTGAACGGTGCGAAGGCAAAACCGTTGGCCTGGCCATCGGCCACGCTGACGTGCCCGACATAGGTCAGGGCTTGCGGATTTTTCAGGGGATAAGAGGCCTCGACGTTCATGGCGATGTTGCCGGTCAAGGATTTTTCCGTGTCAAGGATCATGGCGGCATTGTCCGCCTTGATGTCCGCCAGCATTTCAACGCTGCGCTCATTCTTCATTTGGATGATGAGCGGTTTCAGGGTGAAGTCCCCGCGCACTGTTTGAGCGCCCGTACGGATATCCGTATTTTTTGTGGTCATGGTCCCGGTGATCTTCAGGCCGTCCTTGTCCTGACGGGCCTTCATATCTTCTAAAGCGACGTCGCTTTTGATGCTTTGGTCTTTAAAGGAGGCGTCCAGACCTTTGAAGGCCGCGTTGCCGCGCATGGTGAAGGCGCCTGCGCCATAGTCAACGTTCAATTCGGCATTCTCGACGGTACCGGCCTTCCATGACAGTCCCTCCATGGGAGGCAGGAAGCGCAGGTATTCGACTGGGCGGATGTTCTTGAGATCAACGTCCGCGTGCAGGTCCTGGTTGAGCGGCTGATAATATCCCCGGGCGGTGATCAGGCCCTGTGTCCGGGGCAAAGAGGCCGACACATCGAAAGCAATGCCTTTGTAAGACAGGGATATTTTCAGATTGAGGTCGCTTAACATTTCTATCCAGCGATGTCCGCTGGATACATCATTGATACGGACCTGTCCGTTGCTGATATTGATCCCGGCCACGGTCACGGCCACGGGCGGCCCTCCGGCCTTTGCGGACGGCGCGGCCAGGAGGTCGCTGAAATTCCATTCATCCGGCCCACGGCGTATGATATGCGCGAAGGGATGCTCCAGATTGATAAACGGGATGGTGATCTTGTATTGTTTGGTCCCGGGGATGACCATGAGGCCGAACGACAGGCGCTCGACTTGCAGGAAGACCTGGTCCTGAGATCCTTTTTGGTAAACTTTGAGCTTTTCGACGATGAACCCTTTGACCCAGTTGAAATGCAGGGCTTCGAACTCAACCTTGCGTTTGAAGAACGCCTCGGCCTGGGAGGTGACGAATTTTTTGGCCTGGACCGGGAGGATGACGCGGTTCACGTAGACCGTCAGCGCGGTCAGGAAAAAGACGGCGGCGGCAATGATGATCAGGGGTTTTCGCCACTTCATAAGCACCGGCATTCCTTAAGATCGGGGGACAGGGATTCGAACCCTGGACCTCTTGCTCCCAAAGCAAGCGCGCTAGCCAGCTGCGCTATCCCCCGTCGTGAAGCAGATATATCAGTGTTTTTTAGTATAACATGTTAAAACATTGAAATCAAAATGAAGGTCTATATAATAAAGATATCATGAAACGCGATCACGCCAAACTCATCTGCGATGTCGGTGAACTGACCGGGCTCTTCCATGACGCGCCGGGCATGGAGGATTTTCTCAAAAAAATAACCGTCATGATCACCCGGCACATGGCCTGCGAAGTCTGCTCCATCTATCTTTATTATCAGGACAGCCGGGAGATCATCCTGAAGGCCACCACCGGTTTGAACCCGTCTTCCGTCGGGCAGGTGAAAATGCGTCTGGGGGAAGGATTGACGGGGCAGGCCCTCAAGGAGCGCCGGCCCATCTGCGAAGGCCAGGCCAGGGACAACCCCCATTTCCGTTATTTTCCCGGTATCGGCGAGGAGAAGTTCGAATCATTCCTGGCCGTGCCCATTTTGCACGGCACCGCGGAGATCGGGGTCATGGTCATCCAGAGCGAGAAGAAGGATTATTTCACGCCCGAGGACATCCAGATCTTCCGCGCCGTGACCTCGCAATTGGCCGCCACCGTTGAAACCGCCCGTTTTCTGATCACTCTGAATGATCAGGGGCATCAAAAGCGCGCGCCCGTCGTTTCCGCGGACCTGAAATTCGTCAAAGGCCGTTGCGGGGCCGAGGGCGTGGCCTTGGGCGATGCTGTTGTCGTGGATGAGGTCCTGACAGACCTGCAGCGGTTCATCCACACTTCCCACGCGTACACTGAAGATGATTTTCATAAGGCCGTTGCGGAGACCGAGGCGCAATTGCAAGACCTTCAGGAGCAGGTCGAGACCACGCTGTTTGACGTGGCCGCGCTCATCTTTACGGCGCAGATCCTCATGCTCAAGGACAAAGGGTTCTCAGATGCCATTATCCGCCAGGTCCGTCAGGGGATCGGTCCGCCCCAAGCGGTCGTTTCCGTGGTGCAGGAATATGTCCGCAAATTCGCGTCCATCACCGACAGTTATTTGAGGGAAAAGATTTACGACGTCAAGGACGTGGGCCGGCGCGTCCTGGAGAACATGACGGGCTTGAAAGACCCTCACGCGGATTTCGAGGGCCGCATCGTCATTGCCCGGGAACTTTTTCCATCGGATGTGCTGAAACTTTTTTCGCAAAAGGTCAAAGGCATCATCCTGTTGAGCGGCGGGGTGACCTCGCACGTGGCGATCCTGTCGCGTTCATTGAACATTCCTTTGGTCATTGCCGATGAGCCCGGGCTTTTGGCCGTGCCCGGCGGTATTCAGGTCCTTTTGGACGCGGTCATGGGCTACATCCATATCAACCCCGCCAAGGACACGGTCCGTAAGGTCCTTGACCGCGAGGACCTCAACAAAGACCTGCAGGGCCTCAAACGCCTGATCCGGGAACATCCGAAGACCAAGGACGGCGTTGCCGTTAAACTCATGGCCAACATCAATCTGCTGGGGGACCTGAAGGCTGCCAACGAATTCAAGGCCGATGGCATCGGGCTTTACCGCACCGAATTCCCGTTTTTGATCCGCAGCAATTTTCCGTCGGAAGAAGAACAGTGTCTGATCTACCGCCGTCTTGTGGAAGGCATGCCGGGCAAAGAGATCACGTTTAGGACCCTCGATATCGGCGGGGACAAAATCCTGCTGCATTACGATTACGGCAGGGAAGAGAACCCGTTTTTGGGTCTGCGGTCCATCCGTTTTTCCTTAAAACACAAGGATGTATTCATCCAGCAGATACGGGCGATCCTGCGCGCGGGCCACGGCCACGACGTGCGCGTTTTGTTCCCCATGATCTCTTCGGTGGACGAATTTCTGGAAGCCAAGGGCATTGTGCAGGAATGTGCCCATGACTTGGCCAAGGAACGCAAAGAACATATCAAAAACCCGCCCATGGGGGCGATGATCGAACTGCCTTCGGTCATTGAGATCATCGACGAATTGGCACAGGAAGCGGACTTTTTGAGCATCGGCACCAATGACCTCATCCAGTATTTGCTCGCCGTGGACCGCACCAATGAAAAGGTGGCGGACCTGTATTTGCCACATCATCCGTCGGTGTTAAGGGCGCTTAAGAAAATAACGGACGCGGGCCGTGCATACGGCAAGGATGTCTGCATTTGCGGGGACATGGCCCATTCCGTCAAATTTCTGCCGTTTTTGTTAGGGATCGGTTTGCGGCATTTCAGTCTGGACGCGCGGTATCTGCCGAAAGTGCATGAAAAGTTAAGCACGATCGTCCTGTCCGAAGCACAGGCACGGACACAGGAGATCCTTAAACAAAGCAAGGCCGTCCGCACCGCCCAATTGCTGGACAATTTTTAATGCGCGACCGGGTCCTGATAATCCTTCTGCTTGTTTTTCTATTCGGCCTGTTCGCCGCGGACCTGGCCCGGCCCATCAACTTAACGGCGTCGGACATCGGCCGCCATGTCAAGAATGGGGAACTTCTCCTGCAGGGGCAATGGGGCCTCCTGCACAGGAATTTTTATTCGTTCACGCATCCCGATTATCCGTTCATCAATCATCACTGGCTGTTCGGTGTTTTGTCCTACGGCGTGTATCAATGCGCCGGGTTCGCGGGTCTGTCCATCGTTTATATCGGGGTATTGCTGGGAGCTTTGTTCTTTTTTTTGCGCGCCGCCGCTTTGCGCGGGCATTTTCCGCTGGCCGTGTTCTTCGCGTTTTTGTCCTTGCCCATTTTGGCCGACCGCCGGGAGATACGCCCCGAGGGGTTAAGCCTTTTATTCATGGGGCTGTATTTTTATCTGCTGACCAAATTGTCTTTGGGGCAGGTCCGGCAGCGGATGGTCTTTATCGTTTTGGGAACAGCGCAGGTCATTTGGGTCAACACGCATATTTTTTTCTTTATGGGGCCGCTGTTGACGGCGATATTTTTGTGGGAAGGATACAGCCGCGGATGCAGGGTTTGCGTGCGCACGGCATTGCCGCTGCTGTTTTTGACGTCGGCCGTGAATTTGTTTAATCCCTCGGGATTGGCCGGTGCCCTGACGCCTCTGAACATTTTTAAGGAATTCGGATACCGTCTGGCGGAAAACCAGACGTTGTTTTTTATGATGGACCGTTTCCCGGGCCAGAAGGAATACGCGTATTATCTGGGATTGGTCCTCGTGGCCGTTGTCGGGATCATTTTGGCCGTGCGCGCGCGGGGATGGAAGATCAACGCGCCATTTGTTCTGCTGGCCGTGTTCGCGGCCTGCGCCGGTTTGAAAGCCGTGCGCCTGATGGTGCCGTTCGCGTTCTTTCTGGTCCCGCTGGGGTCTTTTTTTTACGGCCAGGCCGAGGGGAAATTACCGCCAAAAACACAGAAAACCGTCCGCGTATTTTTGCTCGCCGCCGCCCTGGTCCTGGGCGTTATCCAGACGTTGAGTTTGCGCAACAGCCCCGTCGGCGTTGGTCTGGCGCCCGGGGTCAACGCGTCGGCGGAGTTTTTCAAGCAAACCGGCATCCAAGGGCCAGTGTTCAGCAATTACGATATCGGCGGATATTTGATCTATCATTTCTACGGCCGCCAACCGGTGTTCGTGGACAATCGGCAGGAGGCCTTCCCGCCGGAATTTTTTAAGGGAACGTATGTCCCGATGCAGGAGGACAAAGAGGTCTGGAAAAAAGCGGATGGCCGCTGGGGGTTTAACGCGGTGTATTTTTACCGGCATGACCTGACCCCGTGGGGACAGGCCTTCCTTGTCCGGCTGGTGGACGACCCTCAGTGGGCACCGGTGTTCGTGGACGGATATACGATCATTTTTTTGAAACGCAACGGCCCCAACCAGCGCGTCATTGACCGTTTCCAACTGCCGCGGTCGATGTTTTCGGTGTCCGGCAATGCTGGACAGTTTTAGGGAAATTTGATATAAATTGGCACTTGTTCTTTGAGGTGATATATTTAATCATGCGCCTGTAGCTCAGTTGGATAGAGCAACAGCCTTCTAAGCTGTGGGTCGCACGTTCGATTCGTGCCAGGCGCATTTTCTTGATTGAGTGTTTTGGGTTTTTTGGTAATGTATTGCCTTTGTGGTGGGTGTAGCTCAGTTGGTTAGAGCGGAAGATTGTGGATCTTCAGGTCGCGGGTTCAAGTCCCGTCACTCACCCCAGTAATTTTTTCTACGAAATGCGATTCAAGATAGCAAGGCCACAATTGCTAAAAGCAGTTGTGGCCTTTTTCTATCTGTCAAGGTGTCAAACAGTTAGGCGGTTGGTTGCTGGATAATTTACCCTGTTTGATTCGGTTGTTTGGCTGTTAAATATAAGCGGCGAAATCTTTTAAAAAATAGGCCCAAAACGTATCTGTTTATCTGCGTTTTTGCATATTCTTATTTAACTGATATTTGGTCGGTATTTCGAGTTAATGACTGCATTTATAAATGGCAGTTAAATGAAAACGCCGGTATTTCGACGGATAATTGGCGCAGTTAAATGAGAAGTTCCATTGACTTGAGAATTTTTCGTTTAGGAAATGGCATTTTGCATAAAAAAGGAGAATAGATATGATCTTTGGAGCTCAGTTAATTGGAGGAGTAATTGGTATTTGGTGGTTATCAATGTTCATAAATTTTTGTATTATAAAAATTAAAAAATATGAAAATAAAAGGACGAGATTAATTGCTACTATTTTAGCAGTTATATTTGCAGAGATTCTTTGGATCCTCACAAGCCCATCGGGTCAGAATGTTAGCGGTAGTATCTCTTATTTAGTTGGAGGAATAATTATTTATTTTAGTTATGTTAGACAAAAAACTTCATGAGAAAGCTGTGGTTGAGGCTGTTCTTTCTATATTTAATAAAAAGAATAGTAGTGTATTGAGTCTCGGTATTAGTCCAGATCAAAACGAGAGAAAGCAAAAGGCTGTCGATTTTGTTATTAATGAAGGTAAAGATATTTTTGGCTTTGCTGAACACACCTTAATAGAAAGTTATCCGGACCAACTCCAGGATGGACAGAATTTTTTGAAACTTTTAGGGCCATTAGAAGCAAGATTTTCTGGGAAGCTGCCCTTACCAGGACATTACCAGCTTTCCATTGAAATAGGAATTTTAAAAGGAGCAAAGAACATAGATAGAATTAGAGATAAGATCGAATCCTGGGTTTATGCTAAAGCTCCCTCTTTGGCTGTTGGGAGCCCTCAAACAGCACCTAGGCATTGTGTTTCCGAAATGGTTCAGGACGTTCCTTTTAAAATTACATTGTGTCGATGGGAACCTCTATCTCCAGCTCGAGATGGGAAATTGAGCATTTCACGTTTTATGACGAATGATTTGGAAAATAAAAGACAGGATAGGATAAAAAAAGCCATTAATAAAAAATGTCCTAAATTACTGGTCGCTAAAAATCAAGGAAACGGGTTTAAGTCAGTGTTGATTCTGGAGTCAAACGATTTAGCGCTGGCCAATTTTAGTTTTATAGGCAATGCTTTTATTAAAGAAATCATCAATTATGATAATGAGGTACTAGATTTTGTGTATCTGGTTGAGACAGGCATTAGTCCTTGGGTGGTCTGGATTTTAAAAGATGGGCTGCGAAATTTTCCAAATATTTCTGATATGGGGCCATATTATGTATAACTATGTTCTTAGAGGACAGCACCTGATTTAATCGAGACAGAGTATGTTAATAATCATTCGCAGTAAAATTAATTCGGAAACTCTTAAGCAAGTGGCAGAGGATTTAAAGGGCTATGTCAAAGTCGTTGTGGATGTTCAGCGTAAAATTTTATCTGCTGGCGGAGAAAAGCATGTGGATGGGGAACAGCTTCTTCTTAAAGATGGAAGCCGCCAGGAAAATCTTTGGGGAGCTGGTTTGGATTTAGAAACCAATGAGATGGATTTTGATTCTATGATTAACTTAAGACCAGCGCAAAATTCAAGTCGGGAAATATTAGATCAGAAGATCCGGCAACAGGTCGAATTGATCACTCGATCGTTATTACAGGGGTAGATAATGGACGCCAAAGAATTAACTTTGAATATTGCAGTCAATTTAGGCCGTTTATGTCGCTGGGCTATGGAAGGTCGCAGAGCAAGAGTGGATCAATTTTTAGCTGAGACGGAAGGATTTGTTAAAGCCTTGGAATCAGCTCCGAAATCAGCTCGGTTTATGCCTACCTATGAATGGTTCAAAAAAGATTTTGAGCTTCTCAGTCATAATGTCCAGATGGATGCCAATTGGGCAGAGTCCATGTTGACTTGGGCAAACATTTTGACCCACAGAGCTTCGTTAACATAATTCTATTGACTCACCACCCCAGGTATCACGCTACGAACATGTTCTCTATCAGGGCAAGTTTTACTCGATATTACATAGGGAACATGCAGCGCTAAATGTGAGATAGGTTGCGGGTACGAGTCGTGTCACCCACCCCACGATTTTAAACCCCCCGCAACACGATAGGTTGCGAGGTTTTTTTATTTTTTTATGTTGCAATATGTATATTTCTGTGATATACATCTATTAATGGATATCCATTCGATATTGGCTGATTGCCAAGGCTTTCAGTGGGACAGGGGCAATAGTTTAAAGAGTTGGCTGAAACATCATGTGACAGAAGGAGATGCCGAAGAAGTTTTTTTTAATGAACCTTTGTTATTAGCAACGGATGAGAAACATTCACAGCAGGAAAGCAGATTTAGAGCAATGGGCTATACGGATAAAAACAGGTATTTGTATGTTGTATTTATGGTAAGAGATAATTTGATCCGGGTCATATCCGCAAGAGATATGAATAAGAAAGAGAGGGGTATTTATGAAAGATCTTAAACCGATACCCAAATTTAAGAATGAAAAAGAAGAACGTAAGTTCTGGATGACCCATGATTCCACAGAATATGTGGATTGGTCAAAGGCCAAAAGGGCGGTTTTCCCTAATTTGAAACCGACTTACAGGAGCATTTCTTTACGATTGCCTCTTTTTATGTTGGATGAGATCAAATTATTAGCCAATAAGAAAGATGTGCCGTATCAGTCTTTAATGAAAGTATATTTGGCTGAAAAAGTGAAAGAAGAAATAGCTATATGAGAAAGGAATATGATCTTTCAAAATTAAAAAGCCGTAGAAATCCGTATGTTAAGTATCTTTCAAGAGAAGAAAAAGAGATTGTGGAAGCTATCGAACGGGATGAATTTGTTCCGGTGACGGGCCCTGAGTTAAAACGGGTGGCTAAGGCTGTCGCTGCAAAGAAGAAAGCTATCAGGACGCATTAAGTAGTTGTAAAACTCGTCCCCCAATGAGTCCGCACTTTTTCGAAAATAAATTATAAAAAGCTTTTCCTGTGTTTAATTCGGGTGTATAAAATAAATATCTTGCGAAGTTTGACCATTTGGTTATTATCAAACGGCTTTGCGGGATAATCCTTAGAGAGAGGATTTAGCTTGCGCAAGTCGTTTATAATAACCGTTCTTTTTCTCGTCGCGTTTTTTATAGTTTCCCCCTCTTTTGCTGCCCAGATCTCCCATAAAGATTTTCTTACTAGTGACTTTGTTAAATATTTCAAAAATAAAGAATATGAAAAGGCCATCAAGGCCAGCGATGCACTTTTGAAAAAATATCCGCATGATGCGCTTGTTTTGCGCTACCGGGCGCTGACCTTGGAAAAGCTCAACCATCCGCATGAAGCGACCAGGCTCTATCAAGCCATTTTACAAGTTCATCCCAATGATATTCCCGCCCGTCTATTTATAGGACTGGCTTATATTAGGGAAGCCCAGTATCAAAAGGCGGAAGAAGAACTGCATTTCGTTATCCAGCATGGTAAGACGCTGGAATACCGGCACTGGGCCCAAGAGCAATTAAACCGTCTGCATGCCAATGAGCATTTGGCCGGTAAAACTATTGAAAAAAAGCCCTATCTTTTAGGGAAGGTAGGGATCGATTATGACAGCAACCCTTTGCTCATTCCCGATAGTAAAAGTCTTTCTACACCGGGAGCTAAAAAGGCCGCTGCGCTCTATGTTGGCGAACTCAATGTGGGATATCCCTGGATATTGGACAAAGATTTCCGTTTGGATATTTTATATATAGGAGAGGAGTACCTTCATAGCAGAGGCGCCAATCAGGTGGATTTTACTTCACAGGGTTTTGCTTTGGATGCCAAGAAACGGCAATTTTTGGGAGAGCGACCGTTCCTGTTGGGCGGCCGTTATGATTTTCGTGCCAATTTTTTAACAAGCGACCTGTTTTCAATCGTTAACCGGTTTTTCTTAAGTGCCGATACCTCTTACTGGCGCAAGACCTTGACCCATTTCTTCAGCCATTTCACCGTTTTCAATTATGGTTCTAGTTTTGAAGGGTCAAATCACGATCAATCTTCACGCAATGGTGTCCGTGAAGGCATCGGTGTAACGCAGTATTTTTATACACCCCATCTTAAAAGTTTTTTCTTTATTAAAGGAGAGGGGGATTTTGACCAAACGCGCGGGAAGGACTTTAATCGTCAAGGAGGGTTGGTCCTTTTAGGTTTTCATACGCCGCTTGAGTTTTGCCGAAAAACAGATTTGGATGTGTCCACAGGGTTTGATTGGCAAGTATATCCCGAGTTTTCATCCCTATCGGCCTTGGACAGCAGAGATCGGCGCGACACTGGCTTGGATGTTTACGTTGGTCTGACGCATCATTGGAGGCATAATCTTGCGACGAGGGTATTTTATCGATACATCAATTCAGAGAATAATAACGATTACTTTGACCGGACCAGGCACCTGGCAGGGATGGAAGCTATTTTTTCGTTTTAGAGGACTTTGATTATGATAAAAAATTTTTGCATCGTTTTCTTGCTTATGTTGGGCCCTTCTTCTTTGGCCTTAAGCGGCGAAGATAAGAATGTGGCCGTTGACCAGGCGATCGGAGGCATGGAACAAGGAAGGCGTATTTCAGCACCGGGAAGCTACAGCAATAAAGATATCACTTCAGAAAAACATGGCAATGCTGCAAATCCCGCCACCGATGCGCATGCCCATCCTTTTTTGCAGACAACTGGAAATCAGGGGTATATGTATTCCAATGCAGGAAGGGATAATGCTCAAAAAGCGATCGATCGAAGCGGTAGCCAACAAACGAGTGGTGCGCTTAATGCTTCGAATGCATTGACGGGGGTAAATCCATCACAAGCAGGCAGTCCCATCAATGGTGGTGCGACAGGGCAAACTTCCACAGCAGATCAAAACAGTACAGAACGCCCAACGACACAAACAAATGCTGGTTCAGTAACGGAACAAACAAGCGGTTCGGTGCATACGGGAACACCGGCAGGTCAAACGGTTGTCACTGAGCAAGTCAATAATCCCTCGAATACTGGCTCTATAATTGCGGGAACCGGAGAAACGCACACTGGAAGCAGCAGTTCCGGGACAACTACGCAAGAACCATCAGGGGCCTCAAGCAATCCTGTAGAACCCCAAGGCAATGGTGGAGTTTTAGTTGGTGGAGAAACGTCTCCGACGGAAGGATCATCAGGGGCTTCCAGTAATCCCATTGTCAGTGTTGAGGCCGGTGCAAATCCAGCTTCAGGTGCGCCTAATGCAGGTGTTCAAGTAGATACAAGCGGTCAACTCGAAGATAGGCAAATTCTTGATGCAGGTGTGGCTGGAGCAGGTAACGGATCGTCTGGAACACAAGTCGGCAGCGCTTCAGAAATCACCGGATCAAGCGCTGTCCATAATACAGACGTAACAACCCAACCGGTTACCAGCGCCACAGGACAAACCGTTACGGGCACAACAGAAGCTCAAACGGGAAGTGGTTCCGGGACAACTACGCAAGAACCATCAGGGACCCCAAGCAATCCTATCGTTGGTGTTGAGGCTAATACAAATCCAGCTTCAGGTACGCCCAATGCAGGTGTTCAAGTAGATACAAGCGGTCAGCTTGAAGACAGGCAAATTGTTGACGCAGGCGTTACTGGACAGGCAGGCTCAACTGAAGTCGAGGAAGGCAGCGCTACAGATGTTACGGGCCAGGAGCTTGTTCATGAAGCAGACATAACGACTGAGCCAGTTACTGGCACGGTTCAAACTGTTACTGAACAAACCAGTGCAGGTTCTGGTACAACCGCGCAAGAACCATCGGGTGCTTCGGGTAATCCTATTGTCAGTGTTGAGGCTGGTACAAATCCGGAATCAGGCACACCTAATGCCGGAGTCACTGTAGATACCACCGGTGAACTTGAAGATAGACAAATTTTACAAACAGATTTGGCGGCAGAAGGTGTTGCCTCATCCGGGCAAATGGGTAGCGCTTCAGAAATCACCGGATCAAGCGCTGTCCATAATACAGACGTAACAACCCAACCGGTTACCAGCACCACAGGACAAACCGTTACGGGTACAACAGAAGCTCAAACGGGAAGCGGTTCCGGGACAACTACCCAAGAACCATCGGGTGCTTCGGGTAATCCTATTGTCAGTGTTGAGGCTGGTACAAATCCAGAGTCGGGCACGCCTAATGCAGGTGTTCAAGTAGATACAAGCGGTCAACTCGAAGACAGGCAAATTCTTGATGCCGGTGTTACAGGACCAGGTACAGGTTCATCGGAGACACAAGTGGGTAGCGCTTCAGGTATTACGGGATCAGGGACCGTCGGGGGTTTGGATGTAACAACCCAGCCCATTGAAAGCATTATTCCTGCCCCATCGGACCTTAGTGCGGAAATCGACACAACCGGGCAAACGGTCGGAGGGGAAGCAGATGTTGGAATGGAAGCAGATGTTTCAGGTGTTAGCGAAGGCAGTGACGTAGGAAGCGAGCCCGCTGCCGGACTTTCTTCAGGGACAACTGTAAAAACTGGTTTATGATCTCCTTCACTAATTACCTCATCCCATACAAGTTTGGATATCGTCCCGCCAGCGCTTCCGGTATGTAAAAAGCTTGACCTTTTGCCATCCTGTGGGATCACAAAGAGTTTTGTTTTACAAATTTTTTCCCTATGCTAATGTTCGTGACATGAAACCTTCGCGTTTTCCCCGGTCTGAGCATATTCGGTCCCTAATCAGAAGAGACGGTAATTTAAATGTTCATGGTCCTCGAAATTTGCAGGAACGGATCCGGGACCTTTATCATTATTTGTTTTCTTTATCTTGGCTCAAGTTTTTTATCCATGTCCTGTCCGTCTATCTGTTCATCAATTTGATTTTTGGGATTTTATATTTTCTGTTAGGGGTACATCCTTCCGACGGACACGAATTAGAAGGGCTGAGACGATTCAAGGAAGATTTCTTCTTAAGCGTAGAAACTTTGACGGCCATTGATTATGGCCGCATACAACCGTCAGGGTGGCTGACCTATGTGCTCATGACCCTGCAGGCCTTGCTTGGTATTTTGACTATAGCCACCATCACCGGTTTATTCTACGCGCGTTTTTCACGGCCGACCGCCAAGTTGATTTTCAGTAATAAAGCGGTCATTGGCCCTCACAACGGTGTTTTGTATTTTTATTTTCGGGTCGCCAACCAGCGATTAAATCAAATTGCCGAGGCGCACATGACTTTGACGCTATCCAAAAATGAAATCAGCAAAGAAGGCGAACTCAGCCGTAAATTTTATGATCTTAAGCTGGACAGGGACCACTCGCCTCTATTTGCACTCAGTTGGACCGTGCGGCATCCTGTTGATCAGCACAGTCCTTTGCATGGTCTTCTAAATGAAAAAACGACACCGGAGGCACAAATTGCCATTATTGCTTCCTTGACAGGGATTGATGAAACCTTTTCCCAGCCTATCATGGCCCGCCATGTCTACACCGTCGAAGATATTGTCCACAATAAACGTTTTAAGGACATCATCCAATGGCATGATAGGCGAGTCACCATGGATTTTAAAGACATCCATGAAGTGTATTAGGATCAACAGTTCACAATAGGAGAAGTCTTATGAACCTGCTCATTTTCGCTGGCTCGCTTCGGGTCGACTCTTGTAATAAGAAATTCGCGCGGGAAGCATTACGCCTTGCCAAAGAAATTGGCGTTGATGGCGAATTTGTGGATTTGAAGGATTATCCCATGCCCGTCTACGACGCAGATATCGAAGCGGTCTCCGGTATTCCCGAAGCCACCGCTAGGCTGGGCAAAAAAATTGCCTCTGCGGATGCCCTGCTTATCTCTACCCCGGAATATAACGGGAGTATTCCAGGAGTCCTTAAAAATGTCGTGGATTGGCTTTCGCGCGAGAAGCCGGTATCTTTAACCGGCAAGCATTTGCTGCTTCTGGCGGCCTCTCCGGGTGCGTTGGGTGGTATTCGCAGTTTATGGCATTCGCGCCAGCCCTTTGAGGTTCTTGGAGTGCATGTGTTCCCCGGAATGATGGGACTGCCGAATGCCTACAATGCCTTTGATGAGCAAGGCCGGCTAAAAGAGGACAAAACTCTGCAGAATTTAAGAAAAACGCTGGATCAATTTATTAAGCATGTCAAAGGCTGAGTACCAGATCTTTATTGACCCATGGTAGGGCGGATCCGATAGCTGATGGTTAATGGATCTGGCTTAATTAACATCGTATTGGAAAAGGAGGGTTTTATGGCTCAACAAGACAAAATTCACGGTTTATTGACTCCGGAAAACTGCACGGTGATTTTCATTGACCATCAGCCGCAAATGACCTTTGGGGTGGGCGGCATAGACAGGCAGACGCTGTTTAATAACGTGATCTTTTTGGCCAAGACCGCCAGGATCTTCAATGTCCCAACGGTGCTCACAACCGTTGAGTCAAAAAGTTTTTCCGGCAATATGTGGCCGCAGCTCCTTGATGTTTTTCCGAACCAGGAGCCGATTGAACGTTCCAGCATGAATTCCTGGGAAGATCCAAAATTTGTCGAAGCTGTGAAAAAAACCGGCCGCAAAAAATTGGTCATGGCTGCCCTTTGGACTGAAATATGTTTGGCTTTTCCGGTCATTTCCGCCCTGGAAGCCGGTTATGAGGTTTATGCGGTCGAAGATGCCTCGGGCGGGACGAGCAAAATGGCGCATGATGCCGGCATGCGGCGGATGGAACAGGCCGGGGCCGTGCCGGTCACGTCGTTGCAAGTCATGTGCGAGTTCCAACGCGACTGGGCCAGAAAAGGAACTTACAATGCGGTCATGGAAGTGGTCAAGGAACATTGCGGATCATATGGACAAGGCGTTGAGTATGCGTACACCATGATTTATAAGCAACCGGCCAGCCGTAAAGAAGGTGTTGCCGCACACGGATAATGAGGGTTTATGCCGACATTTGCCGATATCATCATATGTAATGGCAAAATTGCCACCCAAGATGAAAAGCGTTCTTTTGCGCAAGCGGTCGCAATTAAAGACGGCCGCTTTATTGCGGTTGGAACAAATAAGGAGATCCTGGGTTTTAAAGGACTTCAAACCGAAACAATAGACGCCTTGGGAAGGACGGTCATTCCAGGTCTCAATGATTCCCATATCCATGTCATCCGGGGAGGATTGAATTACAATTTGGAGTTGCGCTGGGACGGTGTTCCGTCGTTGGCGGATGCTTTGAACTTGCTCAAAGAGCAGGCGAAGCGTACGCCTCCCGGACAATGGGTCCGGGTTATCGGTGGCTGGTCAGAGTTTCAGTTTGCCGAGAAACGGATGCCGACACTCGAAGAAATCAATGCCGTATCCCCGGATACACCTGTCTTTATTCTGCATCTTTATTCTCGCGCGCTTTTGAACCAAGCCGCTTTGCGCGCCGTCGGATATACCAAAGACACACCGAATCCGCCTGCTGGAGAAATTCAGAAAGACAAATACGGAAATCCAACCGGCTTACTTATTGCAAAGCCCAATGCCATGATCCTCTATGCAACACTGGCCAAAGGGCCGAAGCTGCCTTTGGACCATCAAATCAATTCCAGCCGCCATTTTATGCGGGAATTAAATCGGCTGGGATTGACGAGTATTATTGATGCCGGCGGCGGATTTCAGAATTATCCCGAAGATTATGAAGTTATCCGTAAGCTTTACGACCAGGGGGAGTTAACATTAAGAATTGCCTATAATTTGTTTACTCAGCATCCCAAACAGGAAAAAGAAGATTTTGCCAAGTGGGTAGAAATGACAAGCCCGGGAAAGGGAGATGACTTCTTGCGCATGAATGGGGCGGGAGAAATGCTCACTTTTTCCGCGGCCGATTTTGAAGATTTCCTTGAGCCTCGTCCAGATTTGCCGTCAACCCTTGAAGCCGAATTAAAAGATGTTGTGACGCTTTTAGCGGAAAACAGATGGCCTTTTCGGCTGCATGCCACATACGATGAATCGATCGATCGCTTCCTTAATGTTTTTGAAGAAGTCAATCGTGAGGCGCCATTTAAAGGGTTAAATTGGTTTTTTGACCATGCGGAAACCATTTCCGACCGGAATCTTGAGCGGGTGAGGGCTTTAGGCGGGGGCATTGCCATCCAGCACCGCATGGCCTTCCAGGGAGAGTATTTTGTGGACCGCTACGGTGCAAAGGTTGCCGGGCGCACGCCTCCCATTAGGCAAATGTTAAAAATGGGCATTCCCGTGGGCGCAGGGACGGATGCCACACGGGTGGCCACGTATAATCCTTGGGTTTCTCTGTATTGGCTTGTGACAGGAAAGACCGTCGGCGGATTATCGCTGTATGCGCAGTCGGATCGTTTGACCCGGATGGAGGCACTGAATCTTTATACGGTCGGCAGCAGTTGGTTTTCATCGGAAGTAAATAAAAAAGGCGCCATTGCTCCCGGACAATTGGCTGACTTGGCTGTTTTGTCGGAGGATTTTTTTTCAGTACCGGAGGAGAGAATAAAAGAAATTCAATCGGTTTTAACATTATTAGGAGGCAAACCGGTTTACGCCGCCCAAGAATTTATCCAATATTCGCCTCCCGAACTGCCGGTCCTTCCAGGGTGGTCTCCGGTCAAAGAATTTGGCGGTTACGGCTCTCCCGGTTTTCACATGTCGGGACATTCAATGAATATGGTCCATAACCCATGTTGTTCCCATGGTCATCGTTCGTCAATACCTTCGGCGTGGGCCGGGTTCAGAGGGTTTTGGGGGTCAGGTTGTGATTGTTTTGCTTTCTAGTCGTAAACAGGTTCTAATGCTGTCCCGCCAGCGACACCACGATTTCGAAGAAACCGTCCGTTCCAGCGAAACAACGTCTTATTTTTTTACTTGCAATTTGAAAGTAACGGTGCTATTTTGTTACTTGCAAGATACAAGTTAAAAACAATTTAAAATGGGGAGGCGGTCATGATCAAGCTCTACGGTATGGGACTTTCGTTCAATGTCAGCAAGGTGCGGTATTGCCTCAATTATTTGAACCTTAAGTATGACTGGGTGCAGACCAATCCAATTACCGAGGAGAACCGGAAACCGGAATACTTAAGTATTTGTCCAACGGGTAAAATTCCCGCCATTGAAATAGACGGCTTCAAATTATTTGAAAGTAATTCTATTAACCGGTATCTGGCTACAATTAACAATTCATCGATTTATCCGCAGGATACCAAAAAGAGGGCTGTTGTTGATGCCTGGATGGATTATGTGGCGATTCATGTGGCGCACGCTTTGGGCCGGGTTCTTTTTAATCGTGTATTTGCGCCAATGACCGGCCAAAAGGCCGATCAAGAATCCTTACGCATTGGGCTCGAATTTCTTGACAGATATTTTCCGATTTTGGAAAAACAGTTGTCCCAAAATTCCTATTTAGCAGGTAAGGAATTCAGTCTTGCGGATATCAATTTGCTGGCCGTGCTTGATCCTTGCGAATTAGCCCAAATCAGCAGCATAGATGGATACCCGGCTATTAAGAAATGGCGGGCAGGTTTGAAGTCCCAGCCCTTTTATCAAAAATGTTATAAGGATTATTCTCAGTTTGTTCAAGATGCCATCAGTGCAAAAGCGGGTCAATAGGGTCTATGGCATGAAAAATGCAAAAGGTCGTCAAAAAATAACCGGGTGCCTTGATCGTTCAGAGTGCCCTATCACAAACACTTTGGATTTGATCGGGGACAAATGGACGCTTTTGGTCATTCGGGACATGCTGTTTCTTAAGAAAAAATCGTTCAATGAATTTCTGAAATCTCCCGAAGGGATCGCCACGAATATTTTGACACAGCGGCTCAAGCGGCTGGAAGAGCACGGAATCATTGAAAAACGTCCTTACAGAAAAGCCCCGGTGCGTTATGAATATATACTTACGCGGCGCGGGCAAGACCTTCGGCCTGTTTTGATGGAAATGATCTGTTGGGGGAACACGTATATTGAAGGGACTATGATTCCCCCCAAAGAAGCGCTTGAAAAATAAGGAGAAGTCCATGGTCAAACGCGATTTTGATGAACAACAATTGGACAGTTACTCCCAGACGGTCAGCAGTGTTTTTGAAAAAGCATCTTTGGCTGTTGTCAACATTGATGTGAAACATCAACGTCAGGGGAGCGGTTCCGGGTTTGTGTTTACTCCCGACGGATTTATTTTAACTAACAGCCACGTCGTTCATGGGGCTAAACGGATCGATGTCACCTTTACTGATGGACGCAAGGTCGAAGCTCAATTGATCGGAGACGATCCGCATACGGACTTAGCGGTCATTCGTGTTGGGCTGTGGAATTTGAATTATGTCCAATTGGGGGATTCCAGCCAGATACGTGTGGGGCAAATTGCCGTTGCCATCGGCAATCCTTATGGTTTTCAATGCACGCTGACTGCGGGAGTGGTCAGCGCTTTAGGGCGTTCCATGCGTTCCCAGTCAGGTCGGTTGATTGATCAAATCATCCAGACCGATGCAGCACTTAATCCGGGCAATTCCGGCGGCCCGCTGCTCAACAGCCGGGCAGAGGTGATGGGTGTCAATACGGCCATTATTTTACCTGCACAGGGGATCTGTTTTGCCATACCATCAAATACGGCCTCCTTTGTTGCCGGCGAGTTGATGCGTTATGGCCGTGTGAAACGTGGGTTTTTGGGGGTTATGGCCCAAAATGTACCATTACCTAAAGGGTTGGTGCATATTGGAAAAATTCCTGTTGAATCGGGGGTCAGCATTGTTGACATTGAACCTCACAGTCCGGCCTCAAGGGCAGGATTACGCTTAGGGGACGTGATCATCGCTATCGATGGCCAAATGGTGGATCATGTTGATGCTTTACACCGATTGTTAAGTGGTCAGGCGATTGACAAAGAGATCCGGATAACGGTTATTCGTGATTTTGAAAAGATGGAACTGGCAGCCGTTCCTGTGTTATCGAACCGGTTTTAACCCGGTCCACTAGCGACTTTGGAGGGTGTATGGCAATGAATATACGTCGAGCCGATGAGCGCGGCTTTGCGGATCACGGATGGCTTAAGAGTTATCATACGTTTTCTTTTGCCGATTATCACGACCCGGCCCATATGGGTTTTCGCAGCTTGCGCGTGATCAATGAAGACACTATCAGCGGGGGCATGGGCTTTGGCGCGCATCCGCATCAGGACATGGAGATCATTACCTATGTTTTAGAAGGGACCCTGGCGCATAAAGATAGCATGGGTCATCAGGAAAATATCAATGCCGGTGACCTTCAGAAAATGAGCGCGGGTTCGGGGGTGACACACAGTGAATTTAATGCGGACCCACAAAAGCCGGTCCATCTTTTTCAAATTTGGATCCTGCCGAATAAGCGAGGCATTAAACCAGTGTATCAGCAGACAACCATACAAAAATTTTTCAAAGACGGCTTATTGTTAATGGCAAGTGATCAAAAAACCGCTGACACAATTTTTTTACAGCAGGACGCGCAAGTTTTTATCGGACGCCTTAAAGTTGGGAGGGAACATTCTTACAGCATTAAACCCGACCGTGGTGTTTGGCTGCAAATGACCAAAGGTCAGTTGATCGTTCAGGGCCAGGAATTAAAAAATTCTGATGCCGTGGCTGTTGAAAATGAGTCCAGCCTTGCTATGAAAGCACTAAAGGATAGTGAATTTTTGTTGTTTGATTTAGCCTGATTTGTAGGAAGACCACCACCTTGCTTTACCTGCTGCCTCCGAAAAAGCCGGTTTATCAGAACAGCTAAAACAGAGGTTCTAACGCTGTCCCTGCTTCGCTGAAATACTTTCGTGTTCAGATTCGCAGGGCAAGCCCGCCAGCGACCCCACGCTTTCGAAGCAGGGTCACTCACCCTAGTATTTTTCAACAATATGAACCTCTGAATAAGTTGCGAAGTTTTTTGTTTTTACCCCTTTTGTGAGATTAGAACCAGCTTTATTTTATCTTTTGCCGTTTGACTTAAAATAGGAGAGGAGATTGATTTCGTTTGAAGATGTATGTGGTATGCCCGTAGTAATCTTCGCAGTCCTTTCAATTGTTTCAAAACTTGCGCACAAGCGCCACACATCAATAAATGTATTTTAAGACCGATCGATTCTCTCACAGACAAACGCCTATCCATACCCTCAGATATAAGATGTGAGGCTTTTTTGCAGGAAATCATGGGCATCATTTTCATCAGGCGATTATTCATGTTCAAACCAGTTAATTTGCAGGCATTGTCTTAGTTGTACACGCGCTCTGTGTAATAGGCTCCATAAATTAGTCGGGGTAACATTTAAAACCTTGCAAATTTCTTTTGAATTAATTTGTTCCATTTCGCTTAAGCTGAATGCTTCCGCAGTTTTGGGAGGTAAATGTTGTAAACATTTTTCAAAAGTTCTCCAGAATTCTTCTTTATTTAAGAGTTGATCTGGCTGAAAGTCCCATGAGCCTGGGTTTTTCTTTAGAGTTTCATTGATTTGGTCAAAAAAGGCGTCAATTCCCACGTCTTCGGGAACTAAGCTGGAAGTCGGTACTTCTTTATATTTTGATCGCAAATGATCGGTGATTTTGTGGCGCAGAATTCCAATAAGCCATGTTTTTTCGCTAGAGTTGCCTTTGAATGAATCTTTTGATTTTAAAGCCGCTAGAAATGTCTCTTGAATGAGATTCTCTGCCTGATCAGGATGAGGGATCATCTTAAGGGCATACGCGTAAAGGTCGTCCGCGTATGAATCCACCCACTGCTGAGGGTTGGAGAGGTAAGCCATGGGAGCTAATTTAACATATATTCCTTATAGAAAGCAAAAATTTTTGCAAGGTTTTGGGGTTTGGAACGACTAATTATACAGGGAGGCAAAGGGTCTCTCAAAACGTAGGGGTGGTTTCAGAAAAGGAGGAGGACAATGGAACGGAACATGGGTAAAGGAATACTCGCAGGATTAATTGCAACAGTGGTGATGACAATGATCATGTATATGGCTCCCATGATGGGAATGCCCAAGATGGATGTCGCGGGCATGTTAAGCGGCATGATGAGTTTGCCATGGATTGTCGGTATGGCCATTCATTTTATGAATGGGGTTATTATTTTTCCGCTTATTTATGTGTTTGTTTTATATAAGGTGCTTCCCGGTAACGGTTTGGTAAAAGGTATCACTTGGGGTTTGATTCTTTTTGTTATTGCTCAAGTTATGGTGATGCCAATGGCAGGTATGGGTTTCTTCTCAAGCGCGAGTCAACAGCAAATACTTATGGTCATGGGAAGCCTTATGGGGCACGTTGTCTATGGAGCGATTCTTGGAGCAATCGTTGGTCGCGAAGCTTGTAATTGTTAAAAAATGAAAGTATTTAATGTTAAAGAAAGGAGATGATTATGGGAAATTGCTGTGGAACAGACAAGGGAAGTGAAGGGGGGAAGAAATGTTCGCCCTGTCAAATGATGGCCGTATTAATGGTCATAGCCGTAGTAGTTTTTTTAGGGATTAAGTTTTTAGGACATTAAAGATAAAGTTAATTACAAAAACAAGATGTTATCCCTAAAACAAATTAAGAGGTTATGATGAAAGTGTTAATAGGGGTCATGTTAGGTGGAATCATTGGATTTTTTGTTGGCTACTTCGGGCATTGCTCTTCTGGCACGTGTCCCTTGACGGGAAATCCAGTGGTTGCTACTGTAGTAGGGGCATTGATAGGTTTGTTAATTGCCAAAGAACAATAGGTATCATCAACCAGGAGGATCTATGAATACCAAAACTAAATTAGTATTGACCGCTTTTGCAGCATCTACCGCTTTAGTTTTTACGCCACATGCCCTCAAGGCCCAGGAGACGGGAGGCAGCTGGGGAGTCGCAGACAATAAAGGGCAGGAATCCATGACCCCGGTTGCCATTGACGGCTTTTGTCCGGTGTGTGTCCTTAGCGGTAAAAAGAATAAAGGTAATGATCATTTCGTTACCGAGTACAAAGGTAAAGTTTATAAATTCGCAGGCATGAAGCAGCAGAAGGAGTTCTTAGAAGATCCGGAAAAATATGTGGCGGATTTAGACGCTAAATACAAAGCCCTAAAATAATTAAGAGGTCGGGGGTGCCCTGTGTCAGTGAGGGTACCCCCGATCGTTCTATGATGAACAGGTCATCTTTAATGATAGTTTGGATGATGATTGTGTTGACAGCAATGAGTGTTTGCGCTCAGGCGCAACAGCCAAACACAAAAGCCAATCGGCTTATCCATGAAAAAAGCCCTTATTTACTGCAACATGCTCATAACCCTGTTGATTGGTATCCTTGGGGGCAAGAAGCTTTCGATAAAGCTAAAAAGGAAGACAAACTGATATTTCTCTCCATTGGCTATTCCACCTGCCATTGGTGCCACGTCATGGAGCAAGAATCGTATTCTGATCCACGCATCGCCAAAATCCTTAATGACAACTTTGTAGCCATCAAGGTGGATCGTGAAGAGCGGCCTGATATCGACAATATTTATATGAAGGCCGTGGAGGCGATGACCGGCTCCGGGGGGTGGCCTTTGAATATTTTTTTGACTCCGGATTTAAAACCCTTTTATGGGGGCACTTACTTCCCACCGAGCGACCGCTGGGGACAGCCGGGGTTGGACACTGTTTTAACCCAAATTGCCCAAAAATGGAAAACTCAAAAGGCGTCTTTGATTGGAAAATCTACAGCATTTGATGGAATTCAGACGGTTGCCTCCGGCTTGTCAAATATGACGTATGCCCTTAATGAGGATATTCTTAAAAATGCTTATGAGCAGCTTAAGTCCAATTTTGACAGCCAAAACGGTGGGTTTGGCACGGCTCCAAAATTTCCCAGCAGCCACACGTTGTCATTTCTTTTGCGGTATTGGAACAGGAGTCATGATCCGCAAGCGCTGGCCATGGTAGAAAAGACCCTACAGGCTATGGCTCAGGGGGGTATTCATGATCAAATTGGAGGTGGGTTTCATCGTTATTCGACAGATCCCTTTTGGCATGTGCCTCACTTTGAGAAAATGCTTTATGATCAAGCCATACTTTCAATGGCTTATCTGGAGGCATATCAGGCCACAAATAAAAAGGAATATGCGGATGTAGTCAGAGATATTTTGGATTATGTTTTGCGGGATATGACCAGCCCTGAGGGTGCATTTTATTCCGCTGAGGATGCGGATAGTCAGGATGCAAGGGGACAAAAACAGGAAGGAAGTTTTTATCTATGGACAGCTGATGAAATTGCCGATGTTTTAGGCAAGGAAGATGCGGCGGTATTTGACTATTATTTTAGAGTGGAAGCCAGCGGTAATATGAGAGGAGATTTTTTAGGCAAGAATATTTTGGATGTATCTCATAGCATTGAGGAGACAGCTAAACGATTCGGAAAGTCCTCTAAGGAGGTTCAAACCATTTTGCAACAGGCCAAAGCAAAACTTTTAGCCCGACGTACACAAAGAATGAGGCCGTTTCGGGACGATAAAGTCTTGACCGACTGGAATGGGTTGATGATGACCAGTTTTGCCTCGGCAGCCCAGGTCTTGGGGGAGCCAAGCTACGCCCAAGCTGCACAAAAAGCAGGGGATTTTCTTTTAGCAAGGATGAAACGATCTGATGGAAGGTTGATGCACCGCTGGCGCGAAGGAGAGACGGCCATTGGTGGTTTTCTCGATGATTATGCTTTTCTTACCCAAGGATTCTTGTCGTTGTATGAGACAACGTTTGATTCGAAATATTTGCAGCAGGCTAAATTTTTGGCCGATGAAATGATCCGTCTATTTGCAGATAAAATGACAGGAGGTTTTTTCTTTTCAGCCAAAGACGATCAGGCGTTGATCCTTCGAACAAAAGGCGCTTATGATGGGGCTATGCCATCGGGTAATTCAGGGGCGGCGTTAGTTTTAGGAAAGTTAGGAAGGCTGATGATGGTCAAGAATTATGATGACAATGCCCGTGCCACAGTGAATGCTTTTTCCGCTGAAATCAGGTTATCTCCTATGGGTTTCACGCATATGCTTTCGGCGTTTGATTATCTTTTAGGGCCATCCAAAGAGATTGTCATCGCCGGTGACCAAAATGATCCTAATACTCAAGCCATGATATATGAAATTAATCAGCATTTTATACCTAATAAAGTTTTTTGTCTGCATTCAACGGATCAACGGGAGGCTTCAGCCATTGAGGCTTTAGTCCCTTTTATCAAAGACCAGAAGCCGATTGGGGCAAAAGCCACGGCATACGTTTGTTCCAACTATGTGTGCCATTTGCCCATTAATGATGTAAAAAAAGTCCGATTAAATTTGAATAATGGTCGTTAAACAGGTTTTAGATCGACCGAGACAGAATATTTATTATAACGCTTGTGGCGTGATTGTTTTCGGTGTATAAAAAGTTATGTCTTAATTTAAGGAATATGATTGGATAAATCACTTCGGCCGGCCGTTACTTTTTTCATTGCACTCTTCATTAGTTCCGCTTCATTGGCGGCACCGATTACTTCCAAAGAATTTCTTTCCTCGGATTTCACAAGATTTTTTAAAAATAAAGAATATGAAAAAGCATTAAAAGCTTCTGATGAACTTTTGAAAAAACATCCCCACGATGCGCTGATCCTGCGTTACCGGGCTTTGACTTTAGAGAGGCTCAAACGATCGAACAAAGCCATCCAGCTTTATCAAGAGATTTTAGCGGCCCACCCGAATGACATTCCCGCGCGTTTGTTCCTTGGTTTGGCTTACCTCAAGAAACATGAATATGCGAAAGCTGAGAAGAGGCTACGTTTTGTTGCTCAACACGCGTCTTCTGAAGAATACCGGCACTGGGCTCAAGCGCAATTAAACCGTTTGCATCGCAATGTCCGGACGGCTTCCAAACCAGTTAAAAAGAAACCATATGTTGTGGGCAAGACAGGGATTGCTTATGACAGTAACCCGTTGCTTTTACCCGATAATAAAAATCTGTTAACCGAAAGTAAAAAAGCTTCTGCTCTTTATTTGTTTGAACTGAGCGCCGGATATCCTTTGCGGCTGGAAAAAGATTTTCGCCTGGATGTTCTTTATATAGGAAACGAGTATTTTCACAGCCATGGCGCTCAGGACGTGGATTTTACCTCCCAAGGATTTGCTTTTGATGCTAAAAAGCGTACTTTTGTTGGAAATCGTCCGTTTCTATTGGGTGGCCGTTATGACTTTCGTGCGAACTTTTTAAGAAGCGATTTGTTTTCGATTGTTAACCGTTTTTTTGTCAGCGCGGACACTTCTTTCTGGCCTAAGACGCAGACGCATTTTTATGGGCGCTTCGGTATTTTAAATTATGGTTCCGATGGCGCCAATCCCGACAGGACATCCCGTGACGGTGTCCGTGAGGCCATTGGCGTAACTCAATATTTTTATACACGAGATCTTCAAAGTTTCTTCTTTATTAAAGGGGAAGGCAATTTCAATCAAACGCGCGGAGAAAATTTTAATCGTGATGGCGCGCTGGCGAGTGTGGGCATTCATACGCCGCTTTATTTTTGCAAAAAGACAGATCTTGATGTCTCAACGGGATTTGATTGGGGAACATATCCTGATTTCGTGTCTTTGTCATCATTAGATACCAGAGAACGGCACGATAAACGCTGGGACATTTATACCGGCGTGACGCACCATTGGAAACCGAACCTTGCCACGAGAGTTTTTTATCGGTTTATTAATTCAGAGAATGATAATGATTTATTTGACCGCACGCGGCATATCGCGGGCATGGAAGCTATTTTTTCGTTTTAGTTGAAAAAATGAATTTATGTCAAAACACATGAAGAAAATCATTTTTAGCGCAATCGGATTGTTTATGTTTTCGTCTTTGGCTTTGGCCGACGATGACAGGCACATTACGGTTGATCGTGAGATTGGAGGCATGAAACAAGGAAGCCGTATTCAAGCGCCGGGAAGTTTTTCAGGAAAACCCGGAAGCGGAACAACGCCTCTGTCGAATGTTCACCAAACGGTTTCTTCTCATCAAGGATCAGAGAGAAGGTCCGTTGATTCCTCGGCATCTTCCACCAGTGAAAATCACGGTTTTGTTTACACAGGAGAAACAAACCACCCCATAGATACAGGCACAAGTGAATTACCAGTTGAACCGGTTAACAATCCTATCGATACTGGAGCGGGTGCAGGCGGAACCGGAACCGGCAAAACTTCGACGGAAAGCGGGGGTACGGGGCCCGGCGCAGGGCCTACCGAAGGTTCGAGTAATCCTATTGTTGGTGGCGATGTCAATGTCAATCCGGGTTCAGGAAGAGTCGAGGCTGATGCGACGGTCGATACGAGCGGTGAACTCGAGGATAAACAGATTTTTGATGCAGATCTTGGGGCGCAAGATGTTATTTCCGTTGATGCCGAGGTCGGCGGTGCTACAGAATCCGGTTCAACGACAGGCGGCACTCAAGAGTCCTCTGGTACTTCAACCAATCCCATCGTTGATGCCGAAGTAAGCGCGGATTTGGAATCGGGAAAAGTGGAAGTCGATGCGACCGTTGATACCAGCGGCGAACTTGAGGAGAAACAAATCCTCGATGCTGACGTTACAGCGGCAGAGACCGCTCCCACAGAGACAGAAGTGGGGAGTGCGACAGATGTGACTCAATCGGATACGGTCGAAAGTACGGATATAACGACCCAACCTGTTTCGACCGTCACCACGACCTCCGATCTCACAGCGGAAGTCGATACCACAGGTGGGACAACCGGGTCAGAAGCCGATATTGGAGTCGAAGCGGATGCTTCTGGTACCAGTGAAGGTGAGGACGTAGCATGCGACCCAACGGACGGGCTCACCGCCACTGATTGTGAGCATCTTAAGCTCTAATGTACTTTTTAAGGAGTTTTCATGACCGAAAATATAGACGCATGGAGTTTTTTGAGGAAGCTGTCTTGGGAAGATATGCTTCTTGTTTTGGGGGTACTCGTTTTGGCCTGGATCGTTGCGGCAGTGATCCGTTGGAGTATGCGTCATCTGGCGGAAAAAGCTCCAGCCCAGCTTCGCCTTTTTATTTTACGGTTCGTTCCGGTATCCCGTTTATTGATTGCGATCATCTCCGTCGTAATCATTGTCCCTGTTCTCATTGAACCGAAATTCCAAAATGTTATAGCGCTTATTGCCAGTGTTGGGGTGGCATTTGCTTTTGCATTTAAAGACTATGCAAGCTGTCTTGCGGGAGGCTTGGTCACCGTCTTGGAAAACACTTATCAGCCCGGGGATTGGATCGAGGTTGACGGTATCTACGGAGAAGTCAAGTCAATTGATATGCGGGCAGTACGGATCGTAACTCCCGATGATACCGAAGTTTCTATTCCGCATTTACGCCTTTGGTCGACAAGCATTTTTAATGCCTCAAGCGGCAGCCATAGTCTCTTGTGCGTTGCTGATTTTTACCTTCATCCGGAGCATAATGCTTCTTTGGTGCGTCAGCGATTAACGGAAGTTGCCCAAAATAGTTCTTACCGAAAACCGGAGACCGATGTCACTGTCATTATATTCGAGAAACCGTGGGGAACGCATTATCGGCTTAAGGCGTATGTGAAAGAAAGCCGTGAGCAGTTTTTGTTTATAACGGATTTGACGGTGCGGGGCAAGGAAATGCTTAGCTCGTTGGGGATCCGTTTTGCGCAAGCGACTTACGCTGAGACAAAATCTTGATCAGACAGATGCTCAACAAGGTCCCGGAAGTCACCATTTACTTCTGGATCATCAAGGTCCTGTGCACTACGGTGGGTGAGACGGCCGCAGACTATCTGAATACAACACTTAATTTTGGACTGACCGGAACATCGCTCGTTATGGGCGGACTGCTTGCCGCTGTTTTGTTTTTTCAGTTCAAGGTGAGCAAATACATCCCATCAATTTACTGGCTTGCAGTTGTTCTTCTTAGTATCGTCGGCACCTTGATCACCGACAATCTGACAGACAAACTCGGGGTTTCTCTGGAGACGACTACCTTCGTATTCTCCGTTGTGCTCGCGCTGACCTTTGCGGTGTGGTATGCGGTCGAGAAGACGTTGTCCGTCCACTCCATTGTGACGACTCGTCGTGAGGCCTTCTACTGGCTGGCGATCCTGTTCACGTTCGCTTTGGGGACTGCCGCAGGCGACCTCACTGCGGAAAAGTTCGGCCTTGGATATTTGACCGCAGTGTTCATATTCGCCGGCCTCATTGCGATCGTGGCAAGCGCACACTTTGCTGTTAAGGGAACCTTGGCTGCGGGGCATAGACACCTATCCAGGAACGCGGTCCTTGCTTTCTGGCTGGCTTACATCTTTACCCGGCCACTTGGCGCATCGATCGGCGACACCCTTTCACAGGCCCACACTAACGGCGGCCTTGGCCTGGGAACGACCACAACAAGCGCGCTCTTCCTCATCACGATCTTGGGCCTGGTTGTCTATCTCACGCTTACGAGAAAGGACGAGATCCCTCCCGAAACCGTTCAAGTAAGCAGGTTCTAACTTCGTCCCGCCAGCGACCACAGTATTTTTAATCCTTCGTGGCTGAATAAGTTGCGGAGGGTTTTTCTTTGAGTTAATATAAATATTACCATGACACCTCCGATTGAATCAAAAACAGTCAAATGCAGTTTGAAAGATTTCTTTCTTTATTTTTTACACCTGGGGACTTTCGGCTTTGGAGGGCCGATCGCGCTTTCAGGGTACATGCAGCGGGATCTGGTTGAGAAAAAGAAATGGATTTCAAAGGAAGATTACGTCGATGGTCTGGCCTTGGCTCAATTGGCCCCGGGCCCATTGGCGGCTCAACTGGCGATGTATTTAGGATGGGTGCGGGCAGGGGTTTGGGGGGCCACCATTGTCAGCATTGCATTTATTTTGCCGTCGTTTTTAATGGTGCTTGTTATTTCGGCGTTTTACCTGCGCTTTGGCGGCCTTGACTGGATGCAGGGGGTGTTTTACGGCATCGGTGCCGCGGTCATCGTTATCATTGTCCGGAGTTCTTTTAAGCTGGTGAAGTTGACATTAGCGAAGGACCGGACATTATGGGCTATTTTTTTGGTCAATGCCGTTGTCACCGGCTGGACGGAATCAGAAATTATCTGGGTCTTTTTATTGTCCGGTGTGGCAGCTCTTTTGATCAAAGTACCATCTCGTTTTAATACGAAAACAGCCGCGTTTGTGTTATGTCCACCCTGGTTTGTGCAGGGTCTGCATGGAACAGCTTCAGCCGGTTTATTATGGAAAGTTCTGCTTTATTTTGCGACCGCCGGGACCTTTGTTTTTGGAAGTGGCCTGGCCATTGTGCCTTTTATGCACGGCGGTGTAGTTAACCAATACCAGTGGTTGACAGAAAAGCAGTTTATTGATGCCGTAGCAGTGGCCATGATCACGCCTGGACCTGTGGTGATCACCGTAGCATTTGTGGGTTATCTGGTGGCGGGGCCAATAGGTGCCGTGATGGCTTCCATTGGCGTATTTTTGCCGACGTATTTGTTCGTGGTCATCCCCGCGCCTTTTTACAAACGTCACGCCAAGAACGTAAAGATCAAAGCTTTTGTCGATGGAGTGACCGCATCGGCAACCGGGGCCATTGCCGGGGCCGCTTTTGTATTAGGGAAAAGGGCCATTATGGATATTCCAACGATCCTCATTGCCCTCATCACTTTCTTTGTATTGTTTAAGACCAAAAAGATCCCGGAGCCCATTGTTATTTTATTGGCTGGATTGGCGGGACTCATGTTGTTTCATCAATAGGTTCTAACGCTGTCCGTATGATAAAAATATTGTTTTCGATCCTGTTGTTTTTACCGGGAAGGGTTTATGCGGACGGGATCAATAGTTTTGGTGATAATTCCATAGCCGCAACTATTAAAATTTTAGCCAAAGCCTTTGTTCAGACAACCGATTTAGAGAAAATGAAGACCAAACATATTAAATCTTTATTAAAAATGAATGAAACAAAATTTCAAAAACGTTATAGTGAAATTTACGACGTTCTTAAGGACATCCCTCCTGAATTGCGCACACACTATGGCGTGACAGAACATATGGCCAAAGAAGATGTCATCAGAGATATCCGGTCTTTAGATAAAAAGGACCTGGTACAGATCATTGATGGAATACCGGATCAGGTTGTCATTAAACATGTGAAGGATTATTTACGGCACAAGGCCCATCAAGTCAAAGATCAAATATTTTTACAGCAGATCGATCCTTTATGGAAGAAAATCATTCAAAAGGCCTGATGACATCTATGGTGCGGTTCTCTAAAAAGTATCAGAATCAATTGATCAACGGGTCTCTGCGATCGGTCAGGTGGGCCATGAAGATCCTGCCCAGAGCACTGATCGAATTTTTTGTGAAAGGCCTGTTTTCCGTCGTCTCTTTAGGGACCAGAAGATTGAATGAGATCTGCGTCAGAAATTTACGATTGGTCTATGGGAACTCCAAGAGCGAGGCGGAATATAAAGAAATAGCCAAAAAATACCTCAGATCCATCGGCTATTCCATGATGGACCTTCTTTACTATGTTGACCGGCCCGGGGAGTTGTTAAAGATCGTGCATTTTGAGCATGAAGATCATTTAAAGAAGGCCCTTGAGCCGGGCCAGGGTGTTATTGCCGTGTCCGCCCACATGAGCAATTTCCCTCTGATGTTCGTTTCTCTGGTCCAAAAAGGGTATAAGGTCAATGTGATCATCCGCACCATGCGCGATGAGAATTTCAGTCAATTCATGTACCATCTGTGCGGTCAATGGGGCATCCATATGATCCAGACTTCTCCAAGAAAGGAATTTTTAAGAGACAGTCTGGGGGCTTTACGGCGCAATGAGCTGTTGTTTATCCTCCTCGATGAAGTTGTTGCCAAAGAAAGCGGTATTCAGGTAAAATTTCTTGATCATGAGGTGACCAGGGCAACGGGACCGGTCTTATTCCTTCAGCGGACAGGTTCGCCCATCCTGCCGATGTTCATCGCGCAAGACGGGCAAAAACATTTTAAGATCTTTATTGAACAACCATTTAAGGTCCACCAGGAAGGCGGCAAACAGGAAAATATGGTCAAGAACATCACGGGGCTGACAAATATCATTGAGGGTTTTGTTAAACAATATCCTCTGCAGTGGGGCGGTTGGCTTAATAAAAGATGGGCCTTGGAATAACACTCTAAGGGGGAGGCAATGCGAAAGACCATATTATATTTTTTGTTTTGTTTTTGTGTCCCCGGTTTGAGTCACGCGGCGCCGTGTTACGGCCCCAAAATGCCCCAGGATAAACAATTTTTCCTGGGGCTTCAGACATATTCGGTTTTTAAACGGTCTTTGGAAGCAAATTATGGAAAGGTGAGCAGTCTTCAGGAATTTTTCCTGATCTCATACGGGGTTTTTGATTGGCTGTCCCTGGACTTAAAAGGCGGGGCGGGGAACATCAAACAGCGTTCCGGGGCGGGCGGTGACATTGATTATTCCACTTTTTTAGGGGGCGGCTATGGTTTGCGGGTCAGGCTTTATGATAGTGAAAAAACCAAAATGGTTTTCGGGTTCCAGCACATCAGCATTCATCCTCATACCGTATCGGTCGGCGCTTCAAAGAACAAGGCCGTACTGGATGACTGGCAATTTTCTTTTTTGGCGTCCCGTGACATTTTTAAGGTCACGCCTTATGTGGGGACGCGATGGTCCTGGATGAATAAGATCCACTGGATCGATGGTGTGAGAAAACTGGAAAAGTCGGATCTGGGTAAAAGCGTGGGGTTGATCGCCGGAGTTGACATTCCCTTAAGCAAAAAGGCGTGGTTCAACGTGGAAGGTCAATTTTTTGATGCCACGGCCGTGGCCGCAAGCATCAATTTCGCTTTTTGACATCGCAAAGGGTTTCCTTGTTTTATCGCAGAAGAGATGTTAGACTAATTTGCAAGTATGATCAACCATCGGTACCTCTTAAGGGGTATCACTAAAACGGAGGCAACATGGCTTTTCAAGGTGGCGGGTACGACAGAGGTCCCAGAGAGATGCACAAGGCTGTTTGCGCGGATTGCAAAAAAGAATGCGAAGTTCCTTTCAAGCCCAGAGAAGACCGTCCGGTCTATTGCAAGGAATGTTTTGCGAAGCGTAAGGACGGCGGTCGTTAAAAAATAGCAGGGGAGCGCTATGAGTGTTGAAAAAGAGATCGATGTCCGCATCCACAGGAGCGGCACCGGCTATCCCGGATGGTATGTGGGCATTGCGGCCAACCCGCGTAAACGATTGTTTGAAGGCCATAATGTCAGCGAGCGCGGCGGAGCTTGGCTTTACCGGGATGCCGGTTCAGAATTGATGGCCAAATCCATTGAGGCCATTTTTATGAAGAAAGGCTGTAAGGGCGGACCTGGCGGGGGGAATAGTCCGCACCATGTATATGCTTATAGAATGACGCGGACAACACGGGGGAGTCAGGGTTAGAGGGAGGTGGTTTAAGATGGCAAAATTTTTGATGTTGGGCAAGTATTCCGTGCAAGGGGTCCAAGGGATCGCGGCAGAACGCACGAAGAAAGTGGCGGAGATCATTCAAAAATCCGGCGGCAAAGTCAACGCGATGTACGCGTTATTGGGCTGCTATGACGCGGCCCTGGTCGTCGATTTTCCAGGCAATACCGATGCCATGAAGGCCTCCATTGCTATAACGAAATTGACCGGTATCGGATTCACCACTTTCCCGGCGCTGCCCATTGAGGAATTTGATAAGATCTTAGGATAAAGCAGGGCCGGTCGCTTCGCAAAAACTTAGTGACAATTGCCCTGCACGCGGTAGAATACAGACGCAGGAAAACCAGAGATACATTCTCTGGTTTTTTTATTGGAGTCCAATATGTTCGGCGCGTTAAAGAGTTTGATCATCGGCAGGGCCAAAGACCCCCAGGACCGGCGCGTATTCCATAACCTGTCTTTGATCGCTTTTTTTGCCTGGGTGGGTTTGGGCGCGGACGGTCTGTCTTCCTCGTGTTACGGTCCGGAAGAAGCGTTTTTGGCCCTGGGCGAGCACAGGTATCTGGGTATTTTCGTGGCCTTTTTGACCGCCGCCACCGTCTTTTTGATCAGCGCCGGCTATTCACAGATCATCGAACTTTTTCCCGGCGGCGGGGGCGGATATCTGGTGGCCAGCAAATTGCTTAACCCGACGCTGGGCATGGTCTCGGGATGCGCGCTTTTGATCGATTATGTTTTGACCATTTCCATCTCCATCGCCAGCGGCACGGACGCGCTGTTCAGCCTTTTGCCTGCCGGATTTCACGAACCCAAACTCATTGTTGCGGTTGCCGGCGTTATACTGCTCATGGTCATGAACATGCGCGGGGTCAAAGAATCCGTCATTCCCTTAACACCCATTTTCCTCATTTTTATTTTTACCCATTTTTTTGCCGTTGTCCATGCTCTGATGACCCACAGCGGACAAATTTCCTCCATGACGGCAAGCGGGAACGCGGACATCGCGCATCTGCACGGTCAAGTCGGCACGATCGGCATCCTGTTCTTGATCCTGCGCGCGTACAGTTTGGGCGCGGGAACGTTCACCGGGATCGAGTCGGTCAGCAACGGCATGCCCCTTTTAAGGGAGCCCAAGGTGGCCACCGGAAAAAGGACCATGCTATACATGTCTTTCTCGCTGGCATTCACCGTTTTGGGGTTGATGATCGCCTATTTGCTTTTGGACGTGCATAAAGACCCGCAAAAGACATTGAACGCCACGCTGTTCGAAGGATTGACCGGCGCATGGCCCCAGCCGTGGGGGCACGCGTTTGTCTTGCTGACCCTGGTATCGGAAGCCGCGCTGCTGTTCGTGGCCGCGCAAGCCGGGTTCTTAAGCGGGCCGCGGGTGCTGGCCAACATGGCCATAGACCGCTGGATGCCGACGAGCTTTTCGGCTTTGAGCGACCGGTTGGTCACCCAGAACGGGGTGGTCCTGATGGGCATCATGGCCCTGGTGACCCTGATATTGACCAAGGGGTCGGTGGACACCCTGGTCATCCTTTACAGTATCAACGTTTTTATCACGTTTTGCCTGTCGCAGGCGGGGATGGTGCGCCATTGGTGGCAGGTCCGCCACGAGCAAAGGAACTGGTGGAAAAAAATGCTCATCAATGGCCCGGGTTTCGTGGCCACGACGTTCATCCTTTGCGCCGTCGTTGTTTTGAAATTCCATGAGGGCGGATGGGTGAC
>Ga0209515_10001385_pt1 | contig 41018 bp, 35 predicted proteins | sample Subgroupgradi54m_FD_187454 | JGI IMG/M metagenome (GOLD analysis project Ga0209515, IMG submission 187454) | Subsurface groundwater microbial communities from S. Glens Falls, New York, USA - GMW60B uncontaminated upgradient, 5.4 m (SPAdes)... ... | reverse complement strand
GCCGAGCCGGCGCGACAGCGTGGTCCGGATCCTGAACGATCTCCCGGACGACGGGGACGATCTCATCGCCTACTACGGTTCGGATACGGCCTTCCACGCGGAAGGCTCCGGCCTGCTCTCCGTCTCCCAAGGCTTCGCCGCGACCGCGCCCATGCGCGCCGTGGACCCGCCGCAGGCCGGCACCTGGGTGCGCGAGGAGCGGTACGCCCCTGCCCCGGGCGCCGCCGGAGTCCGGCGCCTATGGCGCAAGGACGTCTTCGACCATGCGCGGCGGACCCGCTCCTGGGATGAACGCCGCTACCTGGCGAACGGCGACAGCGTCCTCGCCACCGGCAGCCGGCTGGAAGCGGGCGCGGTGGTCTACGCGGACTTCCCCGATCCGCGCACCCGCTCCTCCGGCTGGTACGATCCCGGGTCGGAACGCTTCCGGGACACCCTGGCCTTGCTCGGCAACGGATCGTCCGCACCCGCCCTGGAAATCCGCGAAGGGATCTACAAACGCGCGGACGGGACCGGGGACTACGCCCTCAAGGCCGTCATGGGTAACGGGAACGCTACCGTAACCCGTGTGATTATCGCCCGGGACGGGAACCTGGGCCTGCGCGTTTCCTTCCTCGGCGCCGGAACGGTTTTCGGCAATGGGACCCTGGGCGGCGATGCGGCAAGGCGCGGCGCGGCCGAATCCCTCTACCGCCTCCGCGGGGACAGCGCGTCCTGGATCGCGAAGACCGGGGACACGACCGCCGCCTTCCTGTCCGTGCCCCTGGCCGGGGGCGGTTCGCGCATCAACCAGCGCGTGATGGATGGTTCCGGCGTGGAACTTGCGGAAGGGGAATTCCGCTTCGCCTCCGATGGATCGGGCGCGGGAAGCTATCGCGACAAGGTTGGCGGCGCCGTGCGCCGGCCCGTGGAGTTCGTCTTCGGGACCGATCGGGCGATACGTATCGACGGGGTGAAGGTGGAGCAGACTGCCGTCTTCAAGCCGGCGCTTGCGTCCATGCCATAAGGTCTTTTGTGTGAGCCGGCCGCTGCGCGGCCCAGCCCGGTCTCTCTCTCCGAAGCCGGGATTCTCATCCCGGTCCGGACGACCATCCCAAGGGCTGCTGTCCGGCCTCGAGGTAGGCCACATAGTCGGAGATGCCTTCTTCCAGGGATCGGATGGGTTTGGAAAACCCTGCGCCGATGATCTTGCCGGGGTCGGCCTTGGTGTAATACTGGTATTTTTCCCGCAGTACATCCGGCATGGGCACGAATTCGATTTTCGGCTCCTTGCCGAGGGACCGGAACAGCGCATTCATCATGTCCACCCAGGTTTTGGCCGTTCCCGTGCCGATGTTATAGGTGCCTCCGGCCACGGATGGGTCCAGGAAGAAGAGCGCCATCTCCACCGCGTCCTTCACATAGACGAAATCCCTCATCTGTTCGCCGTCGCGATAGTCCGGATGGTGGGACTTGAACAGTTTCACCGTGCCGGTTTCCTTGATCTGCTCATAGGCCTTTACCACCATGCTCTTCATCTGGCCTTTGTGATACTCATTGGGGCCGTACACGTTGAAGAATTTCAAAGCCACCACCTGATCCAGGCGGGAGTGGGCCTGGTTCCAAAGATCGAACATGTGCTTGGAGTAGCCGTACATATTGAGGGGACGCAAATCCGTGAGCAGGGAATGATCGTCCCGGTAGCCGTTTTCCCCGTCGCCGTAGGTGGCGGCGGAAGAGGCGTAGATGAACCGGACCGGACTCGCCCGGTCCAGGCACCAATCGGCCAGCCATTTGCTGTATTCGAAATTGTTCTTGACGAGGTAAGAAGCGTCCATCTCCGTAGTGGAAGAGCAGGCGCCCATATGCATGATCGCTTCCACATCACGGCCATCCAAACGGCCTCCCCGTACGGCTTCCAGGAAATCCGTCTTCTCCATGTAATCATGGTAACGGAGGGGGACCAGGTTCCTCCATTTAGGGGAAGTGCCGAGTTGATCAACGAGCAACAACCGGCTCCTTCCCATGCGGTTGAGCCTCCAGGCCAAGGCGCTCCCGATGAACCCCGCCGCTCCCGTAATGATAATGAGCGGTTCATCGCGCTTCATGCCCGCTCCTTCGACGCTTTATCCTTGGAGAGGTTGATCGCGGACAAGATGTTCGTGGTCGACAAGCCGGGGATTTTTCCGACGATGTGGACGCGCCCGCCCAACCGCTCCACCGTCGGGGCCTCAATGCAATCGCTCCCGTATTCGGAGCCGTTCACGTGGACATCGGGAGCCAACTCCTCCAGGAAAGGCATCGGCACGGCCTCATCGAAGATGTGCACGTAATCCACCTCGCGCAGCGCGAGGAGCATTTCCGCCCGCTGCTCCTGGGGAATGATGGGGCGGGACTCGCCTTTGTACCCTTTGACGGAAGTATCGCTGTTCAGGCCCACCAAGAGTACGTCGCCTTGCTTCCTGGCCTCGGAAATGATTTTCAGGTGTCCGGAATGGAGCAGGTCGAAGGAGCCGTTCAAGGTGACCAGTTTCCGGCCGACCTTTCGGAACTGCCTCGCCAAGGGCGCCAGTTCAGCCCTGGAAAGGAGCCTGTTGTCCCCCTGTCGCGGGCCCAACAGCTCTTCCAAGGTAACCGTGGCGGTACCCAGCTTTCCCACTACGACGCCGGCCGCCCGGTTCGCCAGGGCGACCGCTTCCCTATCCGCGCACCCGCCGGCCTTGGCCAGGGAAAACGCGGCCACAACGGTGTCTCCCGCGCCGCTGACGTCGAACACCTCTCGGGCCACCGTGGGCAAGGTGAATTGAGGTTCTCCGCCGGTGAAAAAAGCCATGCCCTTGGGCCCGCATGTCAAGAGAACGTTCCGTGAGATGCCCATGGAAAGGGCGATTCCGTTCCGCCGCACGCCCTCAGGGGAGATGGGCGTTTCCGGTTGGCCCAGCAGACCCTGGCTTTCCTTCCAGTTGGGCGTCAGGTAATCGCATCCCGAATAGAAACCGCCGTGTTGCGGCCTCGGATCGACGATGACCGGACACCCAACGGCCTGGGCTTCCCCGATGATGGTCCGGCACATCTCCTGGGTGAAAAACCCTTTGGCATAATCCGAAAGGACCACCGCCTGGGTTTCCGGGAGCCGGCGGCGGAAAATCTCCAACACCTCCGCGGCCCTGGCGGCGTCCAGATAGTGCGTCTCTTCGTAATCCAGTCTGAGCAGTTGTTGCCGTTGCCCGACTATCCGGGTCTTCTTGATGGTGGGGCGCTTGTCCTGTACGGGTTGGAAATCGATTCCCGAAGCCCGGGCAAGGTCCCGCAGGGATGCCCCCGCTTCGTCCCCGCCGATCATTCCGATGAGAATCGATTTGCCCCCCAGGGAGGCGACGTTGGCCGCGGTATTGGCCGCGCCTCCCAAGGTCCGGTACGACTCTTTGACATGCAGGATGGGTACGGGCGCTTCCGGCGAAATCCGGCCCGCTTCGCCTATGAGATACTCATCGATGAAAACATCACCCAGAACCATGACCGTTTGCAGACGGAAAGAGTCCAAGACCTGTTTCAAGCGTCGTTCCCCGAAGCCATTCTCCGGCTCGCGTACCATATGGTGTTTTCCAATTCCAATCAATGTTGCACGGAGACTCAAAGTAGAAACTTAACCGGTGTCTTACGCCTTCATGGAAGTCACGGATTGGGCGCGGTTTCCGGAATAAGCTAGCGGGAAGCGGCGTGGCGCATAGGACTTGCCTCCGGATCCAAACCGAACTCGATCATCTTGTCGGGAGAGAGATCGGCGAGGAACTCCGCGGCCCATCCTTCCTCGACCTCGCACACGAAATCCACCGAACGCAGGGCCAGCAGCATCTCCGCCCGAGCCTCCCGCGAAGCTCCTCCGCCCACCAAGCCCACCACCAGGACGTCCACGCCGCGCTTGGCCTGATCGATGCGGCCGACCTGATCCGGATCCAGGGAGGGGAAAGAGCCGATCACCGCCGCGACCCGGCGACCTTTGGCTTTCCAGCGGCGCGACCACGCCTGCACCTCTTCCCGGCGGATCCGCCGGGAGGGTTCCTCGCCGGCCCTCATCAGTTCCTCGCGCGTTACCGTAGCCGTGCCGAACTTGCCGACCACGATACCGGCGGCCAGGTTGGCCAAAAAGGCCGCTTCTTTATGGGCGCAGCCCACGGCCAGCGCAAGTGCGAAAGAGGCCACCACCGTATCCCCCGCGCCGCTCACGTCGAACACCTCGCGCGCCACGGTGGGAAGCGAAAAGGTCTCCCTGCCGTCCTTGCCCCGGAAGGCCATGCCGTTGGGCCCCAACGTCAGCAGCACATTGCCGCCGAACCTGCCGCCGACCAACGCGCCCACTTCCCGAATGGCTTCCTGGTCGGCCGCCCTTTCCGGAATCCCGGCCAAGCCAAGGCTTTCCTTCCAATTGGGCGTAAGGTAGTCCGCGCCGATGTAGAAGTCCCCATGCTGCGGGCGGGGATCGACGATCACCTTCCGGCCCGCCGCGTGCGCTTCCGCAATGACGCTGCGGCAGAGCGCCGCCGTGAGGAATCCCTTGGCGTAGTCGGACAGCACCACGATATCCGCGGAGGGCAGCTCCTGGCGCACCATGGCCAGGATGCTTTCCTCCAAGGCGGCGGCGATGTAATGGGTTTCTTCGTAGTCCATACGGATGAGCTGTTGCCGCTGCCCCACCAGGCGCGTCTTGCGGGTGGTCGGCCGGCCGTCGGAAACGGCCTTCACTTCGATCCCCAATCCCTCTGCGGTATTCCTGAATTCCCGGCCGTGCTCATCGTTCCCCAGCAGTCCCAACAGCACCGGCTTGCCGCCCAGGGAGGCGATATTGGCGGCGGTATTGGCCGCGCCGCCCAGCACCTTGAAGGAAGAGGTCACCCGCAAGATGGGAACCGGAGCCTCCGGGGAGATGCGCGTGCATTCCCCGTCCAGGTATTCGTCGATGAAAACGTCTCCGAGTACCAGGACCTTGCGTCCCGTGAACCGCTCCAAGGTTTTTTTGATGCGCATGGTTTCCGTTTCCTTCCGCCCTATATTACACCCCTTTTCGGGAACACAATTCAATCATCACGATGAAGTTTGAAAGGAGGACGGAAAACCATATGGGCCGGGGAAGCCGGTGCGGCCAAGGGTGCGGAGCGCGGAGAGGACGAAGCATGGAGGGGGAAAGGATTTACCGGATCTTCAGGCGTAGTTTTCCGGAAACAGGCGCCGCTCCACGCCTTCGATGAGGATGTGCAGCACCATCATGTGGATTTCCTGGATCCGATCGGTACTCTCGGCCGATACGATGATTTCCCAATTGCCGCGGCCCTTGAGCTTGCCGCCCGTCTTTCCCATCAGCAACAGCACGCCCACTCCCAGCTTCCTGGCCGTTTCCACCGCCCGGATGATGTTGGGAGAGTTACCGCTCGTGCTGATGGCGAGCAGGAGATCCCCCGGCTTGGCGTAGGCTTCCACGCCGCGCGCGAACACCTCTTCGTAGCCGTAATCATTGGCCACGCAGGTGAGATGCGCGGCATCGGTCAGGGGAATGACCGGAAGCGCCTTGCGGTCCTTGCGGAACCGGCCCGTGAATTCTTCCGCGAAGTGGATGGCATCGCAGGCGGAGCCGCCGTTGCCGCAAGCCAACACCTTGTTGCCCGCGGCAAAGCAAGCGGAGAGCGCCTCCACCATTGCCGCCATGGTCGACAGGTTTTCCCCGGCACCGAGGAATCCGTCCAATACCCGGCGGCCCTCCGTCAGGGAGTTGCGCATGTGATCGAGAGTGAGTCCACTGTTCATGTCCATCCTTAGTTTCCGTCCCCTGTATTATCTATTATTCCTGGGCGGCCGGATCAAGCGCAGCGCCTTGGACTTGCAGCATCGGGGAGGAAATGATACCCTATGACCATGTCTTTCCCAAAGTCGTGGTGAGATTGGCCCCCCCGGTCGCCGGTCCCTTCCCCCGCCCATCCCCAGCATCCCCAATCGCTTCCCCAGGCGTTCTTCTTTCTCTCATTTGCGTCCTGCTTTCGGGAAACGCCCGAATCGAAGCCGCGGAAGCCAATCCCAACGCTCCTTTGGATAGGCCCTATACCCTGAGGAACTTCCAACCCTACGCGCTCGAGGCGGAATACCACCGTATGATCTCCGGAACAGTCGCCCGCTCCTACATCTTTCCCCGCCCGTGCCATTCGGATCTGGACTCCAGCCGGGTTTGCGCGGAGGAAGGGCATTTCCGGTTCATCGATGCCGGGGCGGATCCCGCGGGCACGCAAGCCAAATTTCTTGTCATTTCTCCCGTCGGCGGGTATGAATACCGGTACCTGGGAGAAAACGCCCACTCGGTCGATCTCGGCCTCATCACCTACGGAAACACCGGTCCCGTCTCCTTCTATCTTGACGCGCGCATATTCACGGAACGCCACGATCAATGGGACCACCCCAGCTTCGACCGCGAGGGCCTGGACCGCCAGGACGAAAAGGCCTCGGGTTCGGTGGCCTACTCCTCCTTCGCCCGCTACCGCTCCAATGTCAGCTATGATTGGACCTGGGGGCGATTGAGCGCGGGCCGCGATGCCGTCCATTGGGGCCCGGCCCTTTTTTCCAATCTCGTCTTCCACCAGGACGCCGTCCCCTTCAACCAACTCACTTTCACCACCCACCTCGGTCCGTTTAACATCCAGACCCTGTACGGCCAGCTCATCATCGGGGACGATTGGGAATCCAGCACCTCCACCGACGAGCGCCATCTATACGCGCATCGCTATGAATGGCGCGCTACGCCCAACCTGCTCCTGGGAGTCAGCGAGCAACTGATCCTTTTCAAGCAATCCGCTCCGTTCGCCTTTGTGCCCATTGTCCCGCTTTTCATCGCCAAATACACGGAGAAGGAACGGCTCAACAACGGCAATATCGCAGCGGATATTTCCTATCGGTTCCCGGGGATGGGCTCCATCTATTCCGAATTTTTCATCGATGACCTCCAGTCGCCCGGCTCTCTGCTCAACGATTACTGGGGAAACAAATGGGGATGGCTGGCCGGCGCGCATGTCATCCGGGATTGGGCCGCGACCCAGGGCGGTGCCATCTTGGAATACGCCCGGGTGGAGCCGTGGGTGTACACGCATTACAAGGCGAACTCGGCGCAGACGGCGAACTTCAACCGGCCTCTGGGGAACCAGAAGGGCCCGAACTCGCAAACCCTGACGGGAAAGATCTACCTGCGCGGGATCCAGGGCTGGTATGCGGGATTGACGGCGCAAGCTTCGTGGAAGGGTACGGATACGGGATCGTCCCTGTTGGACCTGCATCCGGATTTCATCGAGAAGAAATCCTTCCTGGCCGGGGATCCGGCGCCGGAACTTTCGGTGTCGCCTTCCCTGGCGTATCGGTGGGGTAACCTTGATGTTTACCTGGAGACCGCGTTGGGGAGCCGGGTGCGGCTGGTGGCGGGGGCGCAGGCGAGGTATTGAGGCGTCCCGATAAAATACCCTAATGGATTTTTTCGAAGAGTGGATCGTATTGGAACATGTCCACTTTTCTCCCCCCCGTATCGAGCAGAAAATAGAACTTGCCATTCGATTCCGCACAGGCCATTTGGAACCCGCCCAAGTACCGCCCAAACCTATAAGGTGTCAGCGCCTTCCAGGTATTCGCCGCGAAGTCGAATTCATGCAATCTTACTCCAAAAAAATCCCCGTTTTCCGGAACCACCGAGTACAGCTTTCCGGCCGCGGTGCAAAGTTTCGCATTCTCGGGCGTATTAGGTCCTGTTTTCATTTCCCATGTCCCGATTTCCGGATGGTACACCATGATGGAATCTGGATACAGCTTGTTGAAAAACCATAGGCCATCCTTGGCCGCATATCCGGCCGGCGACACTATTTGATGCGGAGGAAGTTTAAGCAAGGTCCATTTATCCGCAACCGGATCGTACTCCTCAACGGCTGCCGAGCCGTCCGAGTTGAGGGAGCCTCCCACAACATAGAACTTGCCTTGCCACTCCAAGGCGGCAAACTCGGATCTTAATATGGTCGATTTAGAATGTAACTCCCAAGTATTGGTAGCGGGATCGAACAGATTTGCCTCAACCGGATACCCATAAGACCAACCACTCGAAAAAGCCAAGATTTTTCCGTTATAAAGGTGAACGCTTATGACCGATTTCCGAGCGGGGTTGAGTCCTTTTTGTAAGAACAAGTTGGATTTCGGGTCGTACATTTCGGTAACGCTCGAAAAGAAATAGACGCTGTCCCGTAAGGAAGTTGCGATAGGAAACCCATTCGGAAAGTCGCGAGTGGAGACGATTTTCCACGGAGTGGAGTTAACGCGAATATTGAATGCCGGCAAGGAAACGGATCGCCTATCATCCCGGACCGAAATGAGAATGTTCCGATAGATGCCGGAATCCTGGTTTTCAGGTACTCCAGTTAAAGCCCCTGTGGCGGTGTCAAAACGCCCCCATTTGGGTAGGTTGGTAATGGAGAATTTCAAGCCGTCCAAATCGGGATCGCTCGCCATCGGTTTGAATGAATAGGAATCAAAAGCCTTCACGACTGAATCAGGTATGCCAGCTATTAGAGGGGTGGAATTTCCCGGCACCCGAAGGCTGTCGAACCACACCGTTCCCGCATCGTCGGTAACCCTTGTATAGACTTGGTAGGGCCCGGGATAAGACCAGGAAAACCGCAGGGAATCCATACCGGTAAATTCGCCCGGCAGTTTGCGCGGTGCCGGATGCACCTTCCCGTTCCCCACATCCCAGGAGATTTCCACCAATCGCCTTGTTCTATCGATCATGGTGGCAACCACATCCACGGAATCGGTTTTGGATTCCGGATTCCAAACCGACCTACGGATCTCCAGGTTTACATTGGCCTTGATTTTCCGCAGCGAAGCCGCAATCAGCTTTGTGCTTCCGAAGGGTTCTCCTTCCCTACCCGATTTGTGCACCGCGACCACTCGGTATTTGAAAGCGTAGTCGTTGGTGTCGTATTGGGATATCCCCAGGGAATCATAAAAGACCGTCTCCTTGATTCTGCCTCTTGGAATCTTTGAAACGACACGGAACGGTTCCGCGTCCCGGTAAACCGCATACTCTTCCAAATATCCGTACTCGACGGGCGTCCAGGAAAGCCGTGCTACGGCCCGCAAGGTATCGTAGGACGTCTTAACCCCAGTCACCACCGGAATACCCGTATACGGAAGCCACAAAGTATCCTTGATGCTGTTGATGACTCCCGTGCGCACCTGGAGGGAAATGAACAAGGACGTGTATTCGGATAGCGTGCTCAGAATGCGCACGGAATAACGGCCCTTGGCGAGGTTGGGGATCCAGAACCGCCCCCCTGTTTCGACGTTGGAATAAATGTTGGTCCCCAGTACCTGGACCGTTACCGTTCGCGGATCGTGGTTGGGCTGCAATCCTACAAAACCGATGATCGAACCCGGAAGGTCCAGGGTATCCGTAGGGATTCCCCTGGTGGAATCGGTGAGATAGACTGAATCGAGATAGGAAAACTTCCCCTGCAATTCGCCCAGGATGTTGTATTCCCCCTTGTGCTCAATGCTCACACGGTAAATGCCATTGGAGTCCGTGCGGGTGGTAAATTCCCGGGTCGAGGAGGGATCGAGGGTAGCCAGGGAATCCGGAATGTGGTTCACAGGGAAGATGCGGATTCGCGCATTGATAGCCGGCTCACCATCTGCCAGAATGACCTTTCCAGCCAGAACTTCATTGTCCACCATCGTTCCGCGATCGGTTCTTTTATCGGATTGGAACAGACACCCGGCGGCCAGTAACGCGGAGGTGATGGCGATAAGGAAACGTCGAATTTTCATGGAGGGTATCATCGGGTGACGGGAAAAAGCTGGAGGTTGAATTGGAAGACCTTGTCCGGGTGAGGGTCCTCCTGCATCAGGGCCGTCAATTTCTTGTGCATGGAATCGATGATGCCCCTCGCTTTTTCGAAGCCGGGCCCGGATAAGGAAAGCGTGATCGCGGAGATGTGGCGTTCCTCTTTTTGGAACTTCTCCAATGCCTGCATTCCCAACTCCATGTTCGTCCGGAGAAAATTGGCGGCATAGAGGGATTTGAAAGAGGAGTCCTTTTTCAAGAAGGCGTCCGTTGGCCGATACCGGCCCTGGACGTCTTTCCGGATGAATTCCAACTTTTCCAGCAATCGAATCGCTTTCTTCGCCTGGGCAGGGGTGATGGCGGGTTCCAGTTTTTTTCCCAAGGAGGCATAATCACCGCGGAAGTCGTGGAAGAACAGGAGTTCACGAATGGCTGCATAATACCAATTGCTGTAATATTCGAATTTATCCTTTCCTACCAGGTCAACTTTACCGTCCCGAAATGAAAGCAAGCGTCGGAGGTGATGATTGCGCTCTTCCATGGATCCGGCCTGGTTCAATTGCACGAGGGTTTCGAAATATTCCGCCTCGGTTTCCCTGAACTTGAGAATTGATACGAGCTTCACCACATGGACTCCACCCAGGTTGGTCCTGCCTTTGAGCAGATCCGCGAACCATCCACTGGAAGAAACCCCAAGCCATCTCGCAATGTAGCGGTGGGAAAAATTCCGGTCCATGGCATGCGCTTGCTGGTAATAGTCCTTGAGGAAAACGCGGTAGTCGGAATAGCCGAATACGGAAACGGACGCGACTGGAGATGTCATACTTCAATTCTAACTTTGAGAGGGCTCCCAGGGCATGACATACCGGGTAAAGTCGCTCATATTTTTCGAACACTAGGCCTGAGTATGGCCGCATCAAATGAATGATTAAGGCCTATCAAAGTGGTTATTTGGGGGGTTGGAGGCAAAAGCAGCCGCAAGCCTGTCATCCAGGCCTAGGTGGCCGACGACGATTTTTTCAATGCGTGTTAGGGTAAGCAGCTTATCAATCCCCTCATATGGAATAAGTAATTGATTATAAAGGAACGGCGGGGCGCATGATTTTTGTCGCATCTATTTTCGTACAGAATAAGGTTGCTCTCGCCACCAGTAGTCCACCCGTATCGTCTTTTTGAGTGCGCATCATATACTTTGTGTTTCCCAATTGCGGGAAGGTTTTTGCGCTAACCGGGATTTGGGCATCGCCTTTCACAAGGCGTGCCTTTGTTCGGATAGTTCGCCCCGGTAATAGGGGGTTTCATAAAAATTTTCATCCAACAATCGCAGAAATGAACCCTGCTCGGATGTCCGTACCAGCATGAAAAAGAGGGCTACCGACATGAGTGGAGCTAGTTTTGCGAGCGCTGATCCTATGGGAACAGGAAAGGGATAGAAGTTCTCCCCTGTCATGTCTTTTATCTGGAAAAACCCCCCGGCCGTTACGAATCGCTTGAAAGAGGGAGCCGTAATCCCCCGGATATGGGGGCCCAGCAATTCAATTGTCGTAGGTTGCCGGCCTAAAAGCAGGAGCATCCGGTTGTGGAAGGAAGCCAGGTTCGGGATTCCCACGATGCATGCACCGCCAGGTTTGAGCACCCGTGCAATTTCGGAAAAGATCCAGAATATTTCCTTAGTATGCTCGATGATCTGATTCGCCACCACAAGATCGAGGCTTGCGTCCCCAAAGGGGAGCGTTTGTCTTTCGATGTCCACGTTGAAGACTTCGATTCCCTTGCTGCGGGCGATCAGAACATTAGGCTCCCATGTCTCAATGCCGTACAGGCGGATATCGGCGTTGACCGATCCATTTCTGATATTTTCGAGATCCCATCCCTCTCCCAAACCTAGGTCAAGTACCTTGGGCTCCTCAAAAGCCCTCTGATTCAAAAAGGCCGAGCCCCACTCTCCAACAATCTTACGCCCGTAATTGAGGAAGAAAGTCTTTTGCTTCATCCGGAACAGATAATCTCGCATCCCCATATTCAAACCCCTTCCAATTGACGTTTCGGCTGCTCCGCTCTCTGCAGACCCGAAAGCCGCATTAAGTATTCCTTTACTTCATCCGCACGCATCTCCTTCCGTTCTTCGTTCGGGGTGACCCCCTTTCCGTAGACGGCCATGACCCCTTCAGGGAAATGATAGGCGGTTCCAGGTTCAACCTGGTTCATGACCATTCCGGCATCCTCCCAGGAAATAAACCTGGTCTTTCCGCTCCCATCCGCAGGCAGCATAAAGCCGCCCGCCCGGATATCCCTCAATTTGGGCGTAAGTGAGGTGATGCTGAGACTGGATCCTATCTCCAAAACCACAAATAGCTTTTCATCGGATTGGGTTCTGCACCCTTCCAAAGTTTTCCGGAGTCTCGTCCTTGCGTCCGAATCCGGGACTTTGATCGCCACCTGCGGAACCATAGCCAGGAGAGGCTTGTAATCCTTGGCTTTCAATCCGCATGCCGTCATGAGGCTTTCCAATATCGGGATCGAAGCTTCATAGCCTTCATGCCAATCGTGCAGAATGGCTTTTTGTCCCATGCTGGTTGCGAAAACCAAAATCAGGTCCGGATTGCGCTCACAATAGCCCATGGCATCGCCAAGTATTTCATCCACAACCTCTATGGCGAAATTCATGGTTTCCAAATGGACTTTAGGTTCAGTGGAATACTTTTCGCCGAAATCTTCCGGGAAGATATGCTTCCAGTAACGGTGCATGATGCTAGCGACATGGTTGGTAAAAAAGGTGGAAAAGGCTGGAGGCGCTTCGGGAACGAATAATTCTTTGAAAATGTCCCAGGCCAGGATGCCTTGGAAAATGGGACGTCTAGCGCGACGTTGCCTATTCCCGATTTCGGAAAGCAATTGACCAGCCAATCGAATCATTGTGCGAAAAGAAATCCCTAAGCGCGGAAGAGAGGCCAGTAGCCTGAAAACATCGCTGGAAAAAATGGAGCTCCCTTTGATGACCCGTCCATTACGCGCCACCTGCCCCAAGTTGAATTTCTGGAATGGCTCGATGTACTTAGGGATACAGGCTTCGTCATGGGCGAAAGTGTCTGGGATATAGAAACCGCTTCCGCCCGGATCTTTGGGAGGCCAGCTCTGAAAAGATCCAAAGATGCCGATGGGTAAGCCTTGCTTCCGGAACTCCTCCCAGATTGGAGTCCCCTTGAATGTATCCGGGTCCTGCCCCAAGTTTTTCACATTATGAGCTGAGTTGTCCATGCCGCGATGCAAGGAGGGCCACGTAACCCAAGGATCGAGCATACCCGGCTTATCCACGGTGATGGTAGTGAATGTGGCCGCCCCGGAAAAAAATTTTCCGAGATTCCGAAAGCGTGGTTCCGATTTGAATTTATCGACCACTCTCCAAGGAACTTCGTTTATTTCCAGGAGCAGCAACGGCCTCATGTTTTCACCGGTCAACTGTTTCATTATCCCCTCCCTTGGTTCCCACCGGAATACCGGTCCGATATCTCCTCTCGTCTTACATCGTCGATCCGGGCGGACGCGGTTTCGAAAGCCTGCGTTTTTTTCCGCGCCGAATCAGTGCCGCCATCCAGAATAAATACGTTGGCCTTGCTCCAATCCGTTTGCGCGTTCACGGTCCTCAGATCCTCAAATTCGAACGCATCGAGGAGGGAACGCAGTTTTCCGTAAGCAGATCCGAGGCCATAGTATGATTTGAATCTCCGGGTCGCGGATAAACCCGGCATCATCGGTTGGCCTGGATCGAAATCCCTGGGATGGAAATATGTCATGACATAGTGGGTGGATTGCATCATCCTCTTGATTGCCCAATAAGGCATGAGACGGAAATAGCCTCCACCGGAGAAGACCACGTTGACTCCAAGGATAGGGAATACATTGATAGGGAATTCCCGGATGGATCCGCCGCTCCATCGGATTACAGAGGGTTCGGCTGAGCCGAAACCCGGAAATCCGCCATGGCTTCTCCGGGCCGGGAAAACGGAGCAATCCACTTCAATTCCCAAGGAAACCAAGGCGTCGAAAGCCCATTCCATTCCCGGGATCAAGGAGAATCCCGGCGCGCGATAACTCTTTATCTTCTTACCAATCAAATCCTCCAGGGTCCGGATGGACCTGGAAAGATCTTCGGAAAAGGTCTTCGGCGTCTGCTCATAAGCGAGCTGATGCATTTGGGAATGGCTTCCGATTTCATGGCCGGCCGCATCGATCCTGCGGATGACATCCGGGTGTTTTTCCGCAATCCATCCCAGGCAGAAGAAGGTGGCCTGCTGTCCCTTTGCCTCAAGAAGACTCAACAACTTCTCCATATTGCCATGGATTCGGCTTTCGAACTTGCTCCATCGGATTTCATTGTTGCTTTCGGGGTTGTCAAGAATATGAAACCAATCTTCCACGTCGAACGTCAGGATATTCATATCCCAATTCCTCCCGCCTTACGGCGGAAATCCGCCAGGGAATCACACTCAATCACGTTATCGCCCCGCACCAGGTAAATCCGCGAGGCCATTTCCGCCAAAGGTAAATCGGATCTGCTATCCGTATAGAGCGTGTCGATCCGCGCGATCCCCATCCCCTTCAGCATCCGCGCTTTGGCACCTCGATAGCAATTCATCTGCAACCCCACTGGTTTGCCGCCCTCATATCGGATCGTGCTGGCAAGGAGCCGCTTCTGATCGAAAAGATGCTGAAGGTATTCGGGAAAAGACGCGGAAACCACATAAGCATTCGGAAACCGCTTCAGAAAATGCTCGAAATAAACCTTGTTTAGGGTGATGTCAGCAGCGTATCGGCGGCCCAGATCCCCTACTTCCACGCGGCTAAGTCCCGCCAGGAAAGTCCTAACACCCCAATCCTTCAATTGGTGGTTGGAAATCAATCCGAGTTTGCTGAATACCGCCAACATCCAATAGCAGCCCAAGTGAGCGAGAAATAATTTCCGCCGCTTTCCGCACACAACGAAAAAATCCAGTAGCGTGTCTTTGTAGGTCAAGGTTTTATCGAAATCGAATACGACCGTCTCACTCATGCTTTGCCCAACTTTCGGAACAATTTGGAAATCTTCGCGGGATCCAAGATTGTAGTCAGAAAGAACATAAAGGCTCGATAAGGAGTGGCATAAGTGAAATTGATGTAGCAGGTATTCCGAAGGTCCAACTTCCAAAAATTCCTGATCCGGCCCTTTGAAGAAAAATAATTGACCAAGTCGAAAGGGAAAAACCAGCGGATGAAGGCGGTACTTCTGGGTTTGGTGGATTCCATAGGAAGCGAAAGGGAGGCGTTGATGTAGTTGATCAGGAACTTGTTTCCCGAGAATTCCGATAGCATGAAAGATGCCCATATGCGCGGGTTGAGCTCGATAATCTTGAATTTCTTCTCTACATCATCATATAGGAATTCCACCATCGCGAACCCGGACCAATTCAAGTTCTCGAGCAGCCTCCGGCCGGTCTCCTTAACATCCTCGTTGTCGGATAATCGCGAATAGGTCGTTACTCCGCCAGTGGGCGGATAGGTTCGGATCCGCCTATGGCCATAAAAACCGGTCATTCGGCCGTCCTTGAACAGGTAAAAGGCGCCGATGACGTCGCGTGAATTATTCAACAACTCCTGGACAATGCATCCCTCCAGATCCATGCGCTTGATGACATCCAGATTTTCGAACTTCCTACAAAACCGGATCCCGGAGGCGCCGGAGCCAATCCGGGGCTTGACAATCAAGGGGCGAAAGTCGAAGGGTTGCAGCGTGGAAACCTCGGAGGCCGAGAGTTCCCTGGGTACGGGAAGCCTCTGCTCCTGGCAGTATGCCGAAAAGCGTCGCTTATCGTGCCCGATTGAGAAGCTTTCCTTTGAAGGGAGGCAATACCGGAGATTCGCCGGTTTGTTCCGGGAAATGAAATCGTAGAAGGTGACTGTAGTGTCTTCTTCTATGGGGATGTAGACCACTTCCTCCGAAGAATATTCTTCGAGAATAGCCGATAGATCCCGCTCGAAATTCTCCATAGTATCTTTACGGAGTAAACGGAATTTCCCCAGGTATACAAGCCACAGCCTGAGCTTGGGTCCCAATCCACGCTCGTTCACCGTAAAAATCAATTCCAGATTGGGATAATTTCGGATCAAAATGTTGACGACATCAAAGCTCTTCCGGAAATTCAGATCGGTCATCAGCAGCTTCATGGAGTTACGTCTTTTCCGCGGAATGAAGGTCGCCGAAGGCGGATTCCAGGATCTTTGCCTCCAAGCCGGACTTTCCAATCCATTCAAGATATCCGTCGCAGTATTTCTCCCAGGAAAAATTGCCCCGGACGAAACCGACGGTCTCTTCGATGCGCGTTCGGCCAATTTTGCCATGGGCATCCAGCTCCAAGATCCTTTGGGATATCTGCTCTGGTTGCAATCCGGGAAGCACCAGTTCCGGATCGAAACGTTCGATCACTTCCCTGGGTCCGCCGATTGGAGATGTAAGCACGCGGACTCCGCAAGCCATGGCCTCCAGCACCACGAGACCGAATCCCTCCAAGTCGCGCGAGGGCAGGATGAAAAGGTCGGCCCCGCCATAAAGTTCGCAGAGGCTTGATTCGGGAATGTAGCCCAAGAGTTTGACATGGCTGGAGCAGCCCAAACGCTCGATCAGCCTCTCCAAGGGAGCCCGGTAAACGCCCTTGCCGGCGATCAAAAGGACAAAGCCATCCATATTCTTTTTAAGCAATGAGCAAGCTTCCACGAGCAGGTCCAGGCCCATGCGTTTATCCAGCCTGCGAATGGTTAAGAGCACCTTTTTCCCGGCAAAAGCCGGGTCGCGCCGGATCCAGGATTCTTTCACCGGATGGAAGTCGTCCAGGTTGATCCCCCCCGGGATGACGGCAGTGTCAAGTCCCTGCCCCAACCCGTAGGTGCGAACTAGAACTCCCTTCATATATTGGCTCAGAACGGAAAAGCCGGCGCACTTCCCCAAGCATGCTTTTTCCACTAGAAAATGGGCTAGGTACCAAAGCGGACCGAAGGCGCCTTTCATCACGGGATGAAAAGAAGGAAACCGAGACTCCATCTTTCCATCGAAACCAAGCCGGGATTCCGCTGCCCAAGGTCCGTGGAAAGTATAGAGGATCTTCTTCCGACTTCTCCCGGAGAGAAGAAAGGAAAGCAGCGCGGGCACATAGTGGATATTCACTACATCCAGCGCTTGCTCCTTCGCCAACTTCCGGAACGCCTTGCCGTATCCGAAGGCGTAGGACAGGATCTTGGTGAGTATGTTCCGGCGGTTGATGGGAAAGCGGATGATGCGAAACCTTCCCGGGATATGGCGCTCTTCCAAGGTGGCGATGGCCACGGTCCGGTCCAATTCGGGGACGAGACACCAAACGCTATGTCCCTTTTCAGCGAGCTGCATTCCCAATTCGAAAATCACGCGATGGGATCCCCCCATCGAGAAAGGGAAGACACCATCGGAGAGGATCGCGATATTCATGGCATCACCCCGCCCATCGCTACCGAAGGGGGATTTCCATGCCGGTCAATGGGACTTCCGTCGCCCATTTCCGTGAGACGCATCACCTCTCTATGCACCTCCTCCACTGTGATTTGCTTGACACATGCGCCTTTTACGACATGGTTGCAATCGGGACTTACGCCGCGGTGCACATGAATGCAGGGAGAACAGGGCAGGGCTTTATACATACTGATGCTGTCAGGGTGCAAGCATCCGTAACGCTCGGGGGTTTCCGGCCCCATCATGCCGATGGTCCGGGTGCCCACCCAGGGTCCGATATGGACCGGGCCCGTATCATTGGCGATAAAGCAGTCCATGGCCGCAATCAGGGCAACGAACTCATCGAACCCGAATCCCGCGCCCAAGCTCACCTGATCCGGCTTGAAGCTTCCTGCCAATTCCCTTGCCAAAGGGATTTCATCGGGCCCGCCGGTAACCACGACATGGAAGCGATCCGTTTCCACCAACCGCCCGATCAGGGTCCTAAAGTTTTCCATTGGCCATCGCTTGTTGACGTTGTTCGGCGAGCAACCGGGATGCATGCCCACCAGGATTTTTCCAGCCGCGTGCTCGGCCTTCCACGCGGCTATTTTGGCTTGGGCTTCGCCACCGATGGGAAACGAATATCCAAAGGCCTCTTGGAATGGGATCGTTTTTCTTCCCATGGCCTCGCATAATGCTCCATACACTGAGTGAAAAGTGCGAATCATCCGGACGCGATCGTCATACGCGACGGGATGGGTGTACAGCCGACCCCGATCGTGCTCTGGGTGCAACAATCCGACGCGAATAGGCGCGCCGGAGACCGCCGCCAAAAAAGGAATCATTTGGATATGCTGTTCGAAATCCACGAATGCATGATGCCTGCCTTGACGGAGAATCTTCAATATGCGGAGGAGTCCCCGGAATCCTTTGTCCAAACCCAAAGGATCAAAATGGATGAGACCGTCCAAATCCGGGCAGAGTTTCAGCAACGGGCGAGTAATGGGAGTGACTACGGCATAGACCCGGTATTCGGGGAAGGTTCTTCGGATCATATTGATCATGGGGGACATAAGAGCCGTGTCCCCCAAACCTGCAAGCTTGATGAAAACGATGGATTTTTCCGTTCGACGGGCGCGCAAAAGAGGCATGGCGAGCCTGGTAAGGCGAAGTAAAGTTGGCGCGCCGAGACCAATCAGCTTTCTTAGTTTTTTCCTATCCATATACTGTTACTTTTCGAGCAGACAAGGTCTCTGGTTTTTTTCCGAAAGAACCCGCCAGGAGCCGGTTGTAAACCTCGGCTGTACGCCTAGCTGTGGTTTCCCAGGAAAATCTTTTCAGGTTGGCGTGGCCTTTTTCAATGAGTTTTTCTCTAAGATCGTTTTCGCGAGCCATACGAACCATCGCGCCTGCGATGGCTTTGTGGTCATGGGGATCCACGAGAAGGGCCGCTTCTCCGGCCACCTCCGGCATGGAGGAAAGGTTGGAGGCAATGACGGGGCAACCATAGCTCATTGCCTCCAAAATGGGCAAGCCGAATCCCTCATACAATGAAGGGAAAACAAGACCCAAGGCATGATGATAATGGGCCGCCAATTCCTCACGGGTGAGAAAGCCGCTGAATCTGACTCTGTCGCCTATCCCGAGGTTCTGTGCCAAACGGCGCCAGTCGGCATCATGAATGTCCTCTTTGCCGCCGAACACGATCCGGGCTTCCGTGCCCTGCATCGCTTGGGCGAAGGCCCTGAGGATACCTTCGATATTCTTATGCTTCCGCCGGCGTCCAACGGAAAAAAAGTATGGGAAAGGATATGGCGATCCTGGTATTTGATCGGAAGAGATCGGATCATCCACCCCCAGGGGAATTACGCTGTACGATTTGACCTTGCCGAATACCATCTCCACATCCCGCAGGGTGCTCTCGGATGTGAATATGAGATGATCGGCCTTTTTCACGGACCAGCGTATGCGGAAATGCACATACTGTTCCTGTAACATATTCAAGTTGCCCCGCGCTACGATCGGAATGATGTCCTGGATGGTGCAGACGATCTTAGCGTTTCCGGAGTTCAAGGGAACCAGAAAATTCGGTACATGGACAAGGTCGAAGCCCTTGGGTACCCCACCCAAGAACTGCCGTGGGGAAAGAATGTGGGAACGGCAGGGCATGACCGGAAGATCCAGGAACTTGTTGATGTTGCGGATATAAGTCCTTATCCCGTCCTGAGTAATCTCGGGGTAAATCACCGCATTTATTCTTCCGTCGGTGTTCTGCCCTCGCAAAGAATCCTCCCTTTCCGCATACCGCAAGCTTTTGCCGCTCATCGTCAGCCCACTCGCAGCGTGGAGAGGGTGAATGTTCGGGTCCTGGCGGCGTTTTCCATATCCTGGAATTTCGCTATCGCCAAAGGAACTCCGAAAATGAAGCCTAGGAGCCATCCCTGACCCAGTCCGGCGATATTCGTCTCAACCAACCCGGTGATCCATACGCTCACGTGGATTAGAAGGATGGCCCGAATGAGTTTCCTAGGAAAGGAATCCGGCTCCGCGTTTATATAAAACTTGATGGTGGACCAAAGTAAAGTTGCAATTCCTCCTAGAAAAAAAAGGAACCCGATCACTCCAACGCAGTAAAGCATGTTCAGATAAATGTTATGCGGATTATCATAGTATTCAAAGTCCAGGGGATGAAAAAACCAATACGTTCCGAATCCCTGGCCGAAGAGGAGCCTCAAATCAGAGGAAATGATTTTGCTGATTACGTCTTCGTAGACGACGAACCTTTTGATGTTGAAATTAATATTGCCGATATCGGTTATCCGCCGTACAATCGCATTCTCCGGGTCAGCGGCGCAGAGTAAAATGATCAATCCCAAGACGGCCAGGGGAAGTACAAAGAGTCGCATTCTTGTCCAGGAAACGGAAACCAGGTAGGCACCGACCGAGATGAAAAAAATCACAACGCCCGTACGTGACATACTGGTCAGGAGTTGAAAGAGGTAGAACGCCACAAGGAGACGTTTCCAGAATACATTTTCCACCAAGGCAGAAAAATACAGGCCCACTCCCAATTGTGCGACATAGTCCATTCCTGACACGTTCAGTCCGTATGGCCTCCAAAATTTTCCGTTCGCAATGAAGACGAAGCCGTTATGGGAAATCCAATCCAGGCTTTGCCATAGACCCGCCAGCGCTTGGATTCCGCAACCCCATCTGGCGGCCGTGAGGAAGTGGTGTATGTCATCCCAATCTCGAATGGCCCAATACCCGAAAAAAATGGCCACATAGAAAATGAGAATCGGGACCAAGAACCTAAAGGTCAGGGTATTGAAGGATGAGAAAAACGATAAGTCAATCGAGATCAGAAGCATGCACACCCACATGAACATCCACTTAGGCAGCCCCAGCTTTCCCGATAATAGCTCCCTAACGACGATGATGCCCATAAGCGTAAAAACGATGAAATGCGTCAAATAGAAATGCTCACCGAACCTCACATGAGTGAGGGCGATCGCAGCCGCGAAAAGGGTCCAATACAATCCCATGCGCATTATCTACCCAAGTTTTCCCGAAATGATCGCAGACTGTAGCTGTATACCATGAGAAAGCGAAACATGGCATTTAATGGTCGGAATCCAATCATTGGGCGGCGATTGGCGACGAAAATATGGGGCACTAGCAGGAGGAATTCCCTGGCCAGGCAGGCCGCCAGATCCCCAACGGATGCGATTTTTCGGAAAGGTTTGAGAATTCCCTCCTGGAATCCGTGCGCCCTCCGATAGTCCAATTGATAGTGCCCGTTGTATATGGCGCTTTTCAGCACTTTCAGGAATTGATTCGGCAAGGGATGGAACACCCACGTTCTGGGCGCTACCACTACGCGATATCCGGCCTTGCGGAGCCGATCACGCAAGTCCGTGTCCGTTCCTGTGATAAGCGTATCGGCTTCACCTCCCATTTCATCCCAGATTTCGCGCCGGCAAGCCATACCCGCATGTGTAGCCATCTCCGTATCGATCAGCTTGTCCTGGATGGGGAACTTGGCCTTGCCCAGATCATATCCGATCCACTTCTGCTTCCAATTGCTGTTTTTCGGCGGAAGCTGCGAAGCGCCCACCAAGCCGATTCCGGCATCTTTCAGGATGTCGAGAAGGTTTTTAAGCACATGCTTGTCGCCCAGCTTCACGTCGTCGTCGAAGAATGCATAGAACCGGCTGGAAGCGGAAGCCCGGGTGATTCCGACGTTACGGGCATGCCCGTTCGGCTTCTCGTTTTTGCTGATAATGATCTCGATGTCGGTGTAGGTCTGTCCCTTGAGCTGCTCGATGAGCCTGCCCACGTTACCGCCGCGGTCGCCGTCCAGCGAGGGGATGATGATGGTCGTCTCGGGGTTGGGTCCGCGCTGGTATGTGATTTCTGCGGGCATGCTGCGATCCTTTTCCTTATTTCCGGTTCGAAACGGCCGCAGCCTTAACGATGAGGCCTTGTGCCAAGGTCGGGAAGCGGCCGAAAAAACGGTTGGCCAATCCCAACAAAGCGCTGATCTTGTGATGAGAGGAATCCCATACGATGTAGCTCGCCGCGCCGGCAGGACGGAATCCCCACTCCTCCATCAGGAGTTCCAGGGTGCGGATGTTGTACAATCGCACATGCACATCGAACAGTGGGTTGAAATCCGCGTCGGGCATGGGCCGCTTGCTCAGGATGTCCCGTCGGCCGGAAACGCGCAGACGGCAGGAAATGTCCTGGTTCATGGGAAAGAATCCCAGGACCAGAAGGATGCGATTGAACCAGGAAGACAGGTTGGGCGTGGTCAACACCAGGGCGCCGCCTTTCTTCAGGATGCGCCGGCACTCCCGCATCACCGCATCGGGATTGTACAGATGCTCGATGACTTCGCAAAGCAGGACCACATCAGCGGAGCCATCCTCGACCTCCAGTTGCAAAGTATTAAGGTCCGCGCAGGAAACATCGTAAACCCGGGCGAACCCGGTCTTCTTCTTGATGAGCCCGGTCAGGTAGCCGTACCCCCCAATGTCGTAAATCACCGGGTCCTTGAGGCGTGAGAATTCAGGCTCCAGGATCTTCATGGTCTCCTGGAAACGTTCCACGGAATTCTCCAGATATTGATCCGCCGCCTTAGGCTTCTGTTCCTTGATCGTTTCCGCCGCTTGATAAGTGGCCATCAGCGTTCCTTCCTATTTTCCGGCACACTGTCTTCCCCACAACTCGAACACCAGCAAGGCCCACAGTTGGGGCCCGTAATTCCGGCGTCCGCTCGCGTGCTCATCCAGCATGGTCGCGATTCCGCTCTTTTTCAAATAACCGCCATTGAAATTTCCAGCCCCCAGTAAAGTCTCCCTCGCATACTCCTTCAAGTCCCCACGGAACCAGGCTTCCACGGGAATGGAAAAGCCGCGCTTGGTCTTCCGATTCTTCACCGCGTCGGGCAATACGTTTTCCATGGCCTTCTTGAGGATGTATTTGGACGTGCCGTTATGCAGCTTGAGGCTTGCGGGCACTCGCGCCGAGAACTCAATGATGCGGTAATCGAGCAAAGGAGCCCGGACTTCCAGGGAGTTGGCCATGGACATGCGATCCACCTTGGTGAGGAGGTCCCCGGGAAGGTAGACGTTGATGTCCGCGTTCAAGGCCCGATCCAAATCGTCCGAAGCATTGTTGTCTTCAAAAGCCTCCCGCAAGGGATCCACGGAACGGCGCGACTTCAGCTCCGAGAGCAATCCATCGCCGTACACCAGATTCGCCATGTGATCGTGGAACGACGTTTGCATGGACTGGTAGGTTTCCGCTCCCGACGGCAGGGAGAGCCTTCGCGCCAAATCCAGTCGGTACAGCAGGCGCTTGACGGAACCCTGGTTCACCGTAGGGACGTTGGAGTCCGGGAGCCAACCGCTCAAGCCCGTCTTGGCGCCCACCGCCAACAGGCCGCGCATCTTCTGGAGGGTCATAAAGGTTTTGTGCCAGGTATATCCGGCAAACAACTCGTCCCCGCCCTCCCCGGAGAGCGCCACTGTGACTTTCTCGCGCGCCAGCTTGGAGACATGATAGGTGGGAATGGCCGAGCTGTCGGCGAATGGCTCGTCGAAATACCCGATGAGCCTGGGCAGGAGGGTTTCCATGCGCTCCGGCTTGACCTCGAACTCATGATGCTCGGTGCCGTACATTTCCGCCACCGCCCGCGCATAGGGCAATTCGTTGAACACGCCTTCCCCGCCTTTGATGGAAAAGGTCTTTACCTTATGGACGGAATGCTTCGCCATCAGGCCTGTGATGGAACTGGAGTCGACTCCGCCGCTGAGGAAGACCCCCAGGGGCACCTCGCTCATCAAGCGGATCTTGACCGCGTCATCCATCAAGGACCGCAACTCCTCGACATAGTCCTCTTCGCGCCGCGATGCGCCGGTTTCGTAGCGGATATTCCAATACTTGCGGATCGAAGTCGCCTGGTCCTTGCAGATCAGGATGGAGGCCGTAGGCAGCTTACGGATCCCCTGGAAAATAGTAAGCGGATCCGGGACGTACATGTGGCGGAAGTACGCGTCCAATGCCACCGGGTCGATTTGCCTGGGAACCGAAGGTTCCAGGAGAATGGATTTCAACTCGGAGGCGAACACCAACTTTTCCTTGTCGGCGTAATAATAGAGCGGCTTCTTGCCGGCCCTGTCCCGGGCCAGAAACAGCTTGTCCGTGCGCGCATCCCAAATCGCGAAGGCGAACATCCCGTTCAGGTGGGTGACGCAATCCTCGCCGTATTCCAGATAGGCCCTCAGGATGGTTTCCGTATCGCTCTTCGATTTGAAGGAGTGACCTTTCCTTTTCAGGTCCGCGTTGACGTCCAGGTAATTGTAAATCTCGCCGTTGAACACGATGGTGCAGGATCCCGTCTCATCGGTGATGGGCTGATGCCCGCCGGACAGATCGATGATGCTCAGGCGCCGATGACCCAGCCCAACGTTCCCGGCCAGGAAATGGCCCTCGTCATCCGGGCCGCGATGGGCTTGCGCGTCCGTCATGGATTTCAAAAGCGCCTGAGGGACAAGCCTCTGGCGATCGAAATACAGGATTCCGGCGATACCGCACATCTACTTATACCCGAGCATCGTTACGGGTTTGGAACGGACCTCGATGTCCTTGAATCCGGCGAGGAAGGGCATTTGTTTGACTAATCATAGTTCGGCCTCTCTTTGGATGGCTATCCGTTTTGCTTGGAAAGTCTCGTCTTGGCGAGCATCCCGAGGATGCCGGGCGCCAAACCGCTTTTCAACATGATCCCGGCGTAAACCATTCCGAACGCCGTAATGGATGCCAGGAATGACATCAATTGGCTCAGAAATCCATTGCCGATGCCGACCCTTTCCAATAGTGCCGTGCAACCCCATGCTCCCGCCAACGCTGGAGCAGTCGCCAAAACCGCCATGCCGAAGGAACCCAGCAGACCCATGGCCATCTTTCCGGAACGGGTGGAAATCCCGAACAGCACCAGCAAATTGATGGCGGCGAATAAGACCATGCCCGTCGTAGAGGACAACGCGATGCCCATGACCCCATACCATTTCCCGAACCAGACATCGCCTGTGTAACGCAATCCTATGCTGAGGGGAAGTAATCCCACCAAAGGCCAGACCTTGCGGCGGATTAAAATGCCGCGGCCTTCGATATAGGTGAGGGCCACGAATGGAAGACCAAACATGAAAGCCATCAGCACCCCCGACACCACGGAGGTGTCTGCGGACAAAAACTTACCCCTTTCATAAAGGACATGCACCAGCAAATGCGACTCAAAGGCGATCAAAACCCCCAGGGGCACGAATACGAACAGTGCTCCTTTTGCCAGCCACAAGAACAATTTTTCGAAATCGGCTTCGTCCTTGGCTCCGGCCAAATAAGGATAAAGGACATTGATGAAAGGAAGCAGGAGAATGGCGATAATGGTTCCCATCAAGCTTTCGGCCATGACGAGTGAAGAAACCGAACCGGCGCCAATCTTGAGCGCCACCGACCGATCGATCATGATTATCAACCCTCCCAGGGCTGTGGTCAGAAAGAAGGGAAAGCTGGTCCCAAAGTATTTCTTCAAACCGATTCCCCTGAAGCGGAATCCGAACTTCAGCCGGTATCCGGACTTCCCCAGGAAATACAGGCTGACGGCGCCTTGCGCCAGGTTTCCTACCACCAGCCCCAAGGCAATGGCCGCAGCCCCCATGCTCCGCGCCCCGAATAATACGGCCGCCAGCACGGACAAAGGGGTCAGCAGGTTCAGGAATTTCGGAAGCAGGAAAGATTTGCGGATGGAAAACAGGATTTCCGCGAGCAGCAAAAGTCCGCTCGTGACAGGCACCAGGGAAATGAACCTGGCTATGTGCGAAACCTTCTCCACCCTTTCCGGCGTTAATCTCCCGTCAAACAAATGCACCAGTCCGCCCGAGGCGAAAAGGAGGAAAACCAAAGCGGACGCCCCGAGCAGGATTACCATGCTGAAGATGGCGTTCAGCAATCCTTCCGAAGCCTTTTCCCGGTAGAATCCCGGTAAGGGCTCGATAACCGGTCGCGACACCAAGTTGGTGAAGTACATGGCCATGGCCAAGGCGAGGTAATAATTGTCCAGTTCGGAAGTAGTGCCGAAGGTTGCGGCGATGAGGGATTGGCTCAGGAAATTGAATCCGGACAGCAACACCGATCCCAAAGAGGAATAAACGGTGAACCTGGTGATGCTGGCCTTGCGGGCCGCATGTCCCTCATTTATCGTCATGGCATCCGGCGCCGTTGACGCTCCTCTAAGGACCATGGTCAAGGCATGCTCCCGAGCTTGTCACAGTCATCGCTAACTTGGTCACTCATACTGAAGCCTTCATCCAACCGCAATCCCGAATTCAAATTACCAGCCTTCTTGACGATCATTTCATACCTATCCGGAAAACCTCATGATTACTCACGGTCATCTCACGTCGATTTCCGGGCCTCACCGAACCCATCATTTTTCCAAACTAATACTTGGCGTATAACGGGGGCTTTTTTATTCCCCAATAGAAGCCGGCAACGGCTTCGGTCAAGCGAGGAAAATTCTTGATCATACGCTTCACCTTTACCCTTATTGCTCCCGGTTGCCCGGGTGTGAAAGGGGAGGCCTGGGAGCCGGAATCCGTATCATTCCAGGCTTTATTGTAATACCCTTGTTGGGGAACCATATCGGAAACGGATTTTTCCGTTTTGGTGGCCGCAAAATATACCCCCAATCGCTTCCCTTTGCCGACCCCGGTGAAAATGTACCGATGCATCACGCCCGGCTGATATTGGAAAACCGTCCACATATCTCCCTCCTTCCTCTTCTTCATTTCAAAGAGATATGCCGCATCCAGTTGATATCGATTGGCAAGATAATAGTCATGGAAAAAAGTCGGGGAGAACATGTAAAAACCATGCTCCAGATAGTTGGAGGACGGCGATATGTGTAAAATCCTGCCGCCCGGTTTCAGCAAGGCGTGAATATTGGATAAAGCCATGGGCAGATTGAAGACGTGCTCTATGGTTCCGCCGTCGAAAATTACATCGTAACGTCCATGCAGTTCCTTCGGCGCGGGAAGGTTCAAATCGAAAATATGGGTCGCCCCCTCAAAATCGGAATAGTCGCAGCTCTCCACCGTATCGAAACCTAAAGCCGCAAAAAAAGTGGTGCTATCGATATAGCCGTTGTCCGCAAGCTCCTTTATATTGGACTTCTCAATCTTTGCAAGGTCGCGGAGAGACATGCCGTGCAACAAGGCCCACTTCCTCAAATCTTCCATTGTGAAATAACAATTCTGTTTTCCCAATTGGAGAATCGATCCCTGGAAAAGCCGCTTCTTGCTTTCATCCAGCAAGAGTCTTACTGCTCCTCTAGCTATTCCCATTTTTCCGCTCCTTTTTCATTTTTCCTTGTTCCCGATTTTCCGGCTCACCCTGTGCCCCTTGCGGGGGCCGTTGAAGTGGTTTTCTCAAATATCAAGTAGTTATGAGCCGTAACGACCGTTTAGTTGCGCTTCCTGCATCCTACGGCGATAAGATAATCGGCCGCTCGTGGGGACATGGTTTGGATGACTTCGTCATTTCCCGTGAACATGAAAACATGGTGAAAATGCTCTTTCATTTCCGCCTCCAGGCGCTCTTGGGCATAAACGTTGATTTGCCCGGCCCTGGAAACATCCGGCGCGTATTTCCGGCTCTCCAGGCTGGGCGTGCCGATGATGCATATACCGTCATGGGCCAGGTTGTCCCCGATCCGCCGCAGGAACCCCTTGGCTCCTTCCGGTCGGATATGCTCGATGACGTCGAAGTTGACTACCGCGTCCCAGGTTCCCGGAGCCTCGAGCATGAAATCGGCCGTCTTGAATTCGACCCTCTGATCGCGCCAATTCTTTTGGGCAATCCCCACGGAGTCCTCGTCGAAGTCAACGCCCTTGGCGAAGCCGCATTCCACCGCCAAAAGCCATGTACCCAATCCCTCGCCGCAACCGATGTCCAGCACCTTCTTGCCCCGTCCTATCAACTTGGCGGCGAACTTGTAGTGGGACAGGAAAAAAGCCATCTGCGGCGGCGTTTTTTCCATCCGGTAGGTCAAATGGCGGCCGAACTCGACGTCGTCCTCCTGGTTCATGCGATCCGTGACATCGAACCACTTGGAGCGCTCTTTTTCCATCTTTCCCTTTTCCATTGGTACCCCTTGGCTTTTCATTTCTTGTAGCATCCCACGCAAACGATGTAGTGGGCCATGGGCGCATATCCGGTATGCACTACTTCGTCGTTAATACCGAACTGGAATACCGTATGGAAATATTTCCTGAACACCGAGGCCAGACGGTCCGCGGAGTAGAGGTTGATGTGCCCTATTTGGCTGGCCGGCGAGGCGTAGGCCGAAGCCGTGATGTTGGGGGTACCTACGATACATATCCCGTCCTCCCCCATATTGTCAATGACGGTGCGGAAGAAGAGGCCTTCTTGCTCGGCGGGGATATGCTCAATGACGTCCATGCTGATCACCGTATCGAAGGCGCCGAACCGCTTACCCAGGAAATCCGCCTCCGTGAATATGCACTTTTCGTTCTCGAAGTTCTGCTTGGCGGTCTCTATGGCGGGCCCATCAAGATCGACCCCGTGGTAACGGGTGGCTGACTCCGATAAGATTGGGGTGCCGATGCCTTCGCTGCATCCAAGTTCGATCACGGATTTGCCGGCGCATCCCATTTTGGCGCAGAATGTATAACGTGAAAGGACGAAGCCCAGGCGCTTCGGATCGTTCCGCAAATTGAATGACCAATGCTTGCCAAGCACCTTGCGCCCATCGCCGAGCGTGCCCACCACGCCATCCAAAACTTCCTTCTCGTTCATAGCATCATCCCGCTTCCCGTTCTTGTTGATGGGTCAAGTACATTGCGATACATTGGTCCAAGGTATGGAAGGAAAAATCCCCGCATGCTGCGACGCGGTGGCAGACCATATCCGTGCGCTTGGGCCGCGTGAACGACTCTCCCATCTCATTGATGGAGAAGTCTTTGATAAGCGCCGGATCGACTCCCATCGCCTCCCCGATCCTGCGGGAGATCTGCAGGCGCGAGAGGGCTTCGGGAGCGGCCACGTTGAAGATTCCGGAAGCATCCAGGGATTGCAATCCGGCTGCGACCCGCACTATATCGCCCACGAAGGTGGGGCAATACACCTGGTCCCGGGCCGCGCTTATTGCGCGCCCGGCCAGTAGCGCCGAGGCAATCTGATCGATCAAGGTTTTGTCTCCCGGCTCCACCCCGGTAACCTTGCTTAATCTCAGGACCAGGTACCGGTCGCCGCAAATGCCGGGGAGGCACGCCTCCACCTCCGCTTTATGGCGGCCGTACTCGGTGATGGGATTCGTCGGGTCGAGATCCGCATAGCGGCCGGCCTTGCCGTCGAAGACGTAATCGGAGGAGAGGAAGATGGGCTTGATGCCCATATCGGCCAATTGCCGGACGAGCTCAAGGGTCCCCTCCACGTTGATGCGGCGGGCTTGATCGCGCTGTTCCTCGCATTTGCGGACGTCAGTCACCGCGGCTGCAATCAGGGCGTTCTCGAACCCGCGCCCGGCCAGCCTCAGGGGGCGGATATCGGGCCTGGCGAGATCGAAAAAGGCATCCCCGGACCCGCGCACCGTGCCGATGGCGTCTCGATGGATCTTCCGGTGTTCGGTCAGGTAGTTACGCCCCAGGAATCCGGAGGCGCCGAACACGATGGTCTTGGGGACGCGGACGGCCCGGCCAATGGAGCCGGCAGCCTCCATCACCTCTTCTCCTCTCATATGCCTCCCAAGACATTCGTAGCGGATGTCATTTCTTTTATCCGGGTTGACCGACTCTCAGTCCCCATCCCAAGTTGCACGCATTGATTCATGCGGGCCATTCCTTCAATCTTTCTCCGAGCGCTTCCCGGAAACGGGCGGGATACCTTTCCAACAGGCTTTCGTCTCCATGCATACTTATGAGGCATTTCCTGAAATCCTGCAGCATCCTGTCCTGCTTCAGGGAAATCATCTGATAGGGCCGCTTTTTATCGAACAGGATGTGGCGGTCATTGGCCTCGAAGAGGCCGGGCTCGAGGCAATGTTTCCAATCCTCATGCCTGCCTTCGCCGAAATAAAGGTATGGGGTATCCGATACCATGAGAACCGCCGAGGAACCCGAAACGTTGCCGATGTGGAGCCCAATTTTGAGAATGAGCTTGGACCTTCTGAAATTGTTCCGGACGTATTCATCCAGAAATGTCATACCTGCCGTAGGTTGGATGGTCACCGGATTTTCCGCATCGTTGAAAATGATGCAATGGAAATGTTCCTTGATAAACGGATGATTGAAAAATCTGGACCAGCTATCCAATTCAGCGTTCCGGTTCCGGGTGTAGATCTGATTCCTCAAATTCACGGTGACCAAGATCTTGTCTTGTCCCACCTTTCCCCCGAACGACCTCCATGGATCAATTCGCCGGGGCAGGGGCACTGGGTCCTTCCCGCCGTTATAGGCATACTTCTCCGTCAAGAACTGCCTGTATACCGTCGGGGAACGAAAGCGCCCCCCCCATTTCCCGATGCCGGGGAAAACATGCGGGGACGAGAGAACATCTTGAAAAAAGGGTAAACCCTCATCCATGACACGAAGGCTTGAAATGCCGGGGAAAATCAGGCCTACCCGGATGAGACTCCGAACATACTCCAATATGCTCTCATGCGAGGCCGAGAGCAGGGGTTTCCCGCCCATATTACAAAAGACCTTTCGTTTCTGCCATTGGTAGACCGCGAAGCCTTTGGGTGCAAACACAAGGACGTCGGTCCGGTTCAGCCCCATCCGGACCCTTTGCATTTCGGCCCGGGCCAGAAACACTACGAAATCAAACGTGAGGCCGGCATCCACCAAGCTGTAAACCGCCAGCAGGGAATCCTTCTTGGTTTCGTCTCCCCTTTTCGCGCCCAGCCAGGCCTTGCAAAGCTCCCACGTTCTTTCCAAATGTCCCAGTTTCTGAACAATTATCAGAAACAACCTGTCCGGCAGGCCATCGCCTCTTAGCCTGTCCGCAAGAGACGCATAGGCTTTCACTCCCAGCGCAAATATCGATAGCCTTCCGGAACCGTTGGACTTGGAAATCGAAATCGATTTATCCTCCTGGCTCACGATCCAGAAAAACATTTGCCCTCCAGGATGGCCTGCTCGGCCTGCACGTACCTTTCGGGGGAATCGATGGCGCAACGATAAGCATTCAAGGGGAAACCATAAATCCTGTTGCTTTGCACCCTCGGCACCGCCAGGTCCCGGGGGATATCGCAAGATCCTGTCGCAGGGATCCACTCCAGGACCTCCGGGCCGCACATGCAGATTCCCGAGTTCACCCAGGGAGCGTCCAAGGTTTTTCTCAGCTCCTCCGACGGCCTTTCCAGGAAACCGGTGATGCGATTATCCTGATCCAGACTGACCACGCTGTTCGAGTTGGCGCGTTGATGGAGGAGGAAGGTCAGTTCGGCGCGTTTGCGACGGTGAAACCCGGCCAGTGAGGTGAAATCCTGATCCGTAAGGACGTCGCCGTACTGCACCAGAAAATCCCTCTCGCCCTTGAGCCAATCCGCCATGTTGCGAAGCGCTCCCGCAGTGCCCAATAGAACGGGCTCTTGGAAATAGGTGATCTCGACCCCAAGCCGCGCCCCGTCCCCGAAATAACCGCGGATGCGCTCTGGCATAAAGTGCAGGTTGATGGCTATGCGTCGGAATCCATTTCTTTCCAGGTGCGCCAGAAGATATTCGAGCAGCGGTTTCCCGTTCACGGGCAGCATAGGCTTGGGGATTTCCTGGGTCAACAGGCCGAGTCTGGTGCCGTATCCCGCGGAGAGGACGACCGCCTTCATGCGTCCTCGGCGATCCAGGCCGCCGCCTCCTCGAGGGTGGGGAAAACCTTATCCGGAGTTGCTCCGAAATCGATCCCTCCCGGCGTCTCAATGGGGGGTTTAAGGTGTTCTCCCGTCTCCACCATCACCGTAACACATCCCGCATCGCGCCCGGCGATAATGTCGGTGATGCGATCTCCCACCATAATGCTTCGGGAAAGATCGATGGAGTGGAAAGTTGCGGCCTCGCGCAGCATGCCGGTCCTGGGCTTCCGGCATTCGCAGTTCACGCGGTACTCCGGAAGGGTCGCATTGGGATGATGGGGACAGAAATAGAAATGTTCCAGGAGCGGTCCCCCCAACTTCTCGATCTGAGCCGCGATTTCGCGGTTCAATTTCCCCACGCCTTCCTCGGAAACCAGTCCCCGGGCTACAACGGGTTGGTTGCTCACCACGACCAATTCGAACCCCTTTTCCCGCAGGGTCCGCAAAGCCTGCGGCACGTAACCGAAGATACGGATATCCTCGGCCCGAACGAGGCAATCAACGTCTTCGACAATGACTCCATCACGATCAAGGAAAACGGCTTTTCGTTTCACCACCACCTAATGCCCCTTAGTCCTTGACTTCCTTGAGCAACTCTTCCGCCTTGATGGGAATGTTTCCCACCCTTCCCACCTGGCAGGCGGCCGCAATGGATCCCAGGTAGCTGCTCATCCAAATATTGCAGCCCACGGCCATGGCCATGGAGGCGGCGGTCAGGAAGGAATCGCCGGCTCCTGCAACATCGCGGGGTGCGGTATTCAAGGCCGGGAGCTTATCGGTAATCTGTTTGTTTCGCCCTGACTCCGCATGGATAAGGATCCCCTCCGCGCCCAAGGTAACGACTACGTTTCGTGCCTTGGCCTGCTTGCGCAAGCTTTCCGCGAGGACCACCAGGCCGGAATTCTGATCCCGGGTGGCCAAGCGCGCCTCCCTTTCGGTGGGGGTCATCAGTGACATGCCCTTGAAGCGGGATACGTCGCCGATTTGGGAGGAGGACTGGCTATCCGCGACCATCTTGATGTTTTCCGAGGCGCAGTACTGGACCATTCCGTCGACCAAGGCTTGGGGTAGCATTCCATAGTTAAAGTCGGAAAAGATGACCAGATCCTGGCCCTTGAGGACGGATATCACTTCCTTCAGGATCTGTTGCACCAGGTCTTTGGGGATGTCGTGCTGGCGCAAATGGGACACGCGCAGCAATGTCTTGTTGTTGGCGCGATACCGCTGCTTGAGCGAGGTGGGGCGGCTTTCGTCCTCGAAGAGATGGGCCTTCACGCCGTTTTTGGCGAGACCTTCCCGCACGAAATCCGCGGTAGCGTCTTTACCCACCACCGAGAAGAATTCTACGTCGGCTCCCAAACTCCTGGCATGGGAAGCTACGATGGCCGCGCCGCCGATGAATTTCTCCTGGTAGACCGGCTGGACCACAATGGTGGGATCCTCCTGGGACATTCCCAACGCCTCGCCGGTGATGTATTCATCGACAATGGTATCGCCGATGACGCAAATCTTCAGGGCCGTGAATTTGCGGATGGCGTCGACAAGATCGCCGGGTCCGAATCCATGGCGCTTCTGGAAATCCATCGGTTTTTTGATGGTGGAGTATTCTACATCCCGGAACTCTCTCTTAATCAGGTCCACCGAGGAGAAGGACAGATCGCCTGAGCCGAACACCAGTTTGCCGCCATAGGCTTTTATTGGGGCGCCTTCGGGATTTTCTTGATCCTCGTGCTCCTTGCCCTTCACTACAATGGCCGGTTTGAGTAGTGAAATGAATCTCTCCGGAGGCTCGGTCAAAGTAAAAGCATAGTCCACCCAGTTGATGGCGCGCACGCCTTCCAATCGCAAGTAGGCGGGTACCTGGGTATTGTCCGCGTCTTGATACACGCCTACCACCAAGAAATCGCCGCATTCCGCGGCGAAGCGCAATAGACGAAGGTGCCCCGGGTGGAGAATGTTGAAGAACCCTGAAACGAAGACGATTTTTTTCTTGCCTTCCGCCAACTTGCGTATGACTTGAATATCGATTTCGGTGTCCATGTTTACCCCCGCCCGCGGGGTTTCCACAGCACCCAGGACCCCCTGCTCAGCCACCTTCTTGGATCGGCCTTTGGTTTTGACCGGCGAATACAACAATTGGTTCGTGCTCGGCTTCATCCGCTGTTCTCCTTCATCAGCCCATCGGCTTTTCGGCTCTTTGTATTCTTGTTCCACACCGGAACGGTTTTTTCGTTTGATCCGGTCATCGTTTTACTAGAACGGCCCCTTGAACCAAGTGCCGGGCACGTCGTGGGGCTCGCGCCGCAATTCCGCGCCGTTGATTTCCTTGCCCATCATCTCCCCCACCACGCGGGCGATATCGGCCGCGCCGGGATAATAGTCCCGCGACAGGGCAGGGCTGGTGGGCGAGGGGAAGTCGGGAAGCGCCAGGCGCCGCGGGGCCTGCTTGAGCGCGCCCCAGCAGTCCATGGAAAGGCGCGCGATGATTTCGCCGCTTACCGAGCAGTTGGCCCAACCCGTATCCAGGCAAAGCGCGCGGCCGGTTTTGCGCACGGAGGCGAAGACGGTTTCCCAATCCAGCGGGCTTACCGTGCGCAGATCGATGACCTCGCAATCGATTCCCTGCTTCTCCAGGTATTCGGCGGCATGCAGCGCTTCGATGGTCATATAGGACATGGCGATGAGGCTCACCGACTTTCCCTCGCGGAGCCGCGCGGCCTTGCCGATCTCGACGCGGTAATCGCCTACGGGTACATTACCCTCGGTCATGTGCAGCCAGCGGTGCTCCAGATATACCACGGGATTGTCGTCGAAAATGGATTCCAGCAATAATCCTTTGGCATCGCCGGGCATGGCGGGCATCACCACCTTGAGACCGGGCACGTGCGCAAACCAGGCTTGCAGGTTTTGCGAATGGGTCGGGCCTTGGCCCCAACCGCGTCCCAGGATAAGGCGGATGGTGAGGGGAACCTTGGATTTGCCGCCGAACATGAAATGCCATTTGGCCGCGTTGTTCACCAATTGGTCCATCGCGAGCAGGAAGAAATCCAGTCGTTGATGCACCATGACCGGGCGCAGACCGGAAAGCGCGGCGCCGATGGCGATGCCGGTCATTCCGTTTTCGGAAGCGGGCATGTCGAAGGCGCGCTCCTTGCCGAATTTCTCCTGGAGGCCCAAGGTGGTTCCGAAAACCCCCTTGGGATCGGGGAGGCCCAATCCGAAGGTGAGCACCTTGTCGTCGATTTCCATGGCCTGATGCAAGGCTTCATTGATGGCTTTCGCCCCGTTGGTCAAGCGCTCCACGTCATTTCCCCTTTTCCGCGAAGAGTTCGGTGTAGGCTTCCGCCGCGGATGGGAAAGGCGATTCCTCCGCGAAGCGGAATGCGTCATCCACCTCGGTCTGGATGGAACGTTCCATGTCCTTGCTCTCGGCCTGTTTGAAACCCAATTCCATCAGCTCCTTCTCCAAGCGCGGAATCGGATCCCGCTTCTTCCAGGCGAGGAATTCCTCTTCCGACCGGTACCCGATATCGTTGTCGAAGTTTGCGCCGCAATGCTCGCGCCACCGATAGGTCTCCAACTCCAGAAATGCGGGTCCGTTACCCTTGCGCACATAAGCGGTCAACTCGGAAACCTGCTGGTAGGCTTCCCAGGCGTTGTTGCCGTCCCCGTGCATACTGCGCATGCCGTGGGCTTCCGCCAACTTCCAGATCGCGCGGCCCTGGGGCTGCCGCACGGAAAGGGGCGAGTATACGGAGAAGAAATTGTTCTCGCACAGGAAGAGCACGGGCAGCTTCCGGACCACGGCGAAATTCACGGCCTCGTGGAAAGCGCCCTCTTCCACGGTCGCGTCGCCGAGAAAGACGCAGCTCACCCGTCCGTTGCGGGTGTACTGGTTGGTGAGGGCTAGCCCCACGCCCACGGGAATGGAGTTGCCGACGATGGCGGTGCTTCCGTAGAAATTCACGTCCAGGTCGATGAGATGCATGGAGCCGCCCTTGCCCTTGCAGCAACCCGTGGCCTTGCCGTAGATCTCGGCGATCATAGCGCGCAAACTGCCGCCCTTGCCGATATAGTGGGCGTGAGCGCGATGCGTGCTGATGGCCTGGTCCTCTTTGCCCAAGGCCATACCTACCGCGGCGGCTGGCGCTTCCTGGCCTATGGACAGATGGGTCGGACAGCGCATCTTGCCCTCGCCGTACCGGGCCGCGATGGTCTCTTCCAGGCAGCGGATACGCTTCATGCTCTCCAGCAATTTCATTCCCGCCGCATAATCGGTTTGCGTCATCATTTGCGCGTTTATTGGTGCGTTCATTTGCGTCATATTCTCATCCGTTCTCGATTAGGATCCTGCCCGTGCGCCCAGATTCCATAAGCTCTACGGCCGAATTGATATTCTCCAATGTTTCCCGGTGCGTGATCAACTTCGCAAGCGGGAGTTTTCCGTCGTTGAACGCTTTTTGGTAAGCCGGCAGATCGGAGTCCACCTTGGTCTCTCCGCCCCAGGTGCCGGAAATGTTCTTGCCGGCAATGAGGTCGAAGGGATCGATGGCGATTTTCTGTCCGTGCGGAGGATTGCCCGCCACCACGAACCGGCCGCCGCCCTTGCGCACCGACGCGTAGCCCGCTTCTATCGTCTTGACGTGTCCGGCGCAATCGACGCCGTAATCCACCCCGCGCCCTTTGGTGATTTCCATGACCTTGGCCGCCGGGTCCTGCGCTCCGTCCACGGCATGGGTCGCGCCCAAAGCCATGGCGAACTCGAGCTTGCCCGGCTGGATGTCCACGGCGATGATGGTTTCGCAGCCCATCGCCTTGGCGCCCAGAATCACGCTGAGGCCCACGCCGCCCACGCCCCAGACGCACAGGCTGCTGCCGGGCGCGGGCTTAAGGTTGTTTCGCACCAGACCGAAGCCGGTGGGAATGGCGCAGCCCAGCAAAGGCATCAACTCCATGGGCACGCGATCGATGGGCACCAGGCGGTTTTCCGAAACCACGGCCTGGCGCATGAACGTGGAAACCGCTCCCGAGTTCACCGTGCGTCCGTTGCTTTGGTATTTGGAACCGGGAACGTTCATGCCTTCCCCGGCAATCCAGGTGAGCACCACGCTGTCCCCGGCCTTCACCTTGGTGACGCCGGAGGCGACTTCGAGAACCACCCCGCTGCCTTCATGCCCCAAGGCATGGGGCAGGAACTTGTCCTCGCCCTTGCGGCCCCGGATTTCGTTCAACTGGGTATGGCAGATGCTGGAATACTTCACGTCCACCAGCACCTGGCCGGGCAGCAAAGCCGGGATTTCCAGCTCCCATAGCACAAGGGGCTTGTTGATCTGTTCGAGTACGGCGGCGATCGTCTTCATATCAGGGTATGAACCAGTAATAGTCCCCGGTGTAGCCCACTTCTTCGAAGAAGGCCTTCCATTCGTCCACGGACATGATGGTTTTGGCGGTCAGGTTCCAGGCGTACATGAGCTCCTTCTCCTCGTCGTTGCGGTAGGCATCGACGGTGATGAAGCTCTTGCCGCGGCACACCCGCTCTATCTCGCGCAGGGCTTGTCCGCATTCTTCCCGTTCCAGATTGTGGATGGTATTGACGGAGATGACGGCGTCGAAGGATTTGTCCGCGAAAGGCAGCGCGCGCGCATCGGCCACCTGCACATGCGGGCGGACGTCTTCGATGGCGTTCTCGATGGCGTAGCCGGAAACGTCCACGCCCTTCCCCGTGATGCCGGGCACCGCCAGGGATAAATCATGCAGCATAAAGCCCTTGGCGCATCCCACGTCCAGCAGCGCGCTTTCCGGAGTGAACCGGAAATGGCGGATGAAGGTGGGCATCACCGGAGTCCAGAAGCGCGGATTGTAGGAGAAACCGCCGTATCCGTGCGAGCGATCCCCGTCGAAGAATTCCTTGCCGAATTTGCGCGCCAAGGCCCGATCCGCTTCCGTCTTGGTCGCCCCGCGTTCCTTTACGTTCCGTTTGGTCTTGGGATACTCGGCGAGGAGATCGATCTCGATGCCGATCCGCGTTTTGGAAGCTACGCTCAACGGCCCCTCCCCAGGAACTGGTACGCGCTGTTGTCCCGGCCGAGCTTCATCACCTTCATGTTGTAGTGCTGCGGCGCGTCGATGTCGGCGAACTCCTTGCCTTCGGTCAGACGCTTGCGGAGCTCGGCCACTTCCATGGCGATGCTGGAGACGGGCTGATAGCCCAGCACCTTGATGATTTTAGCCGATGAGATATGGTAGTCGCGGTTGTCGAAGGTATCCGTCACCTTGATGTCCACCGGCAGATCCTTCAGCTCATTCTTGATGAGGCCGGCGATGTCGATGACCTTGTGGTTCTCGAAGCCGAAGTTGAAGGTCTGCCCGTTTATGACGTTCGCGTCCGCATCCACCAGTTGGCTGTAGATGTTGACCATGTCCATCATGCCCACGTTGGGACGGCGCTGCTGACCGCCATGGACGGTGATCACGCCCTTGCGCACGGCGTCGGCGGTGAGCTTGTTGACGGTGAGATCGAAGCGCTGGCGGGGCGAGTAGCCGCACACGGTGGCCGGGCGGATGCTTACGGTGCAGAAGTCCTTGGAGGAGGCGGCGCGCACGATCCACTCGGACAGCATCTTGTACTTGGAATAGCTGGTGAGGGGCTCGGGTTCCAATTCCTCGGTGACGTTCGCATCGTTCTTGATGCCGAATACGCTGCTGGATGAGGCGCTGATAAAGCGCTTGACCCCGGAGGCCTTGGCGGCCGAGATCAGCAGGCCGATGGCATCGTAGTTGACTTGGCGGGTGAGGGTGTCGTCGATTTCCCCGGTGGGGTCGTTGGAAATGGCGGCCAGGTGGATGATGGTATCCACTTCCTGGACGGCGCGGAACACGGAGTCCGGATTGCGGATGTCCTCGCGCAGCAAGGTAAAGCGCGATTTCCATTCGGACCAACGGGGATCCTTCTCCATCGCCTCCAGGCCGTAATCGCCATACAGGCACAAATCGATGGCCTTGACATAGTGGCCCTTGGAGAGAAGATGGGGCACCAGGCGGGCGCCTACGTAGCCCATGCCGCCGGTAACGAGTATGATCTTGCCCTTCATTGCGATTTCCTTTTATGGCTTGTGGATGTAGTCGAACGGTTGTTTCTTCAGTTCCGCGAGGTTCTCGTCGATCCAGGAAATGGTTTCCTGCACGCCTTGCTTGAACGATATCCTGGGCGCCCAGCCCAGCTTTTCCCGGGCCTTCTTGCTGTCCAGCAGATAGGCGCCGTCCTTGCCCAAGCGCTCGCCCACGATTTCCACGTGGTCGGAAAAGTTCACGCCCATCTGGCGGCACACTTCTTCCACCACTTCGCGGATGGAAATGTTTTCCGTCGTCGAAAGATGGAAGACGTCCGGAGCCTGGCCGTCACGCATGGCCCGCAAGGTGCCGTCGGAAACGTCGCGCATGTGGATGAAGGAGCGCACGGAGGTTCCTCCCCCGTGCAACTGGATTTTCCTGCCGAGCCGGATGAAGAGGACCGCGCGCGGCACGATGCGGTATAGCTGTTGCCCGGGGCCGAATACGTTGGCGGCGCGCGTGAAGACCACGGGAAACCCGTATGCCTTGTGGAAGGAGAGCAGGCTCATGTCCGCGGCCGCGCGGGAGACCGCATAAGGCGTGCTCGGATTCATGGGGGCGTCTTCCGAGACCAATCCCTGGCAGGTGCCGTACACTTCCGGCGTGGATACGTGCACATACTTTTTGAGGAAATCGCATTTGCGCAGGCGGTCATGGAACTTGACGGTTGAGACGGCGTTGGTCATGAACCAGTGCTCGGGGTTGTCCCAACTCTGAGCCACCATGGACTGCGCGGCGAAGTTCACCACGTATTCCGGCTTGACCTCGTTGATGAGGCCCATGATTTTGTCCAGGTCGTTGTTGAGATCGCCTTGCACGAACCGGAAGCCGGACCGGGCCTTCCACTTGTAGGGGAGGAAAGCGGGAATCGGCTCCGGAGACCGGCTGACGCCGTATACTTCCGCGCCGCTTTCGAGGGCGAAATCCGCGAAGTACGCTCCCGAGAAGGAATTGCTGCCGATTACGAAAATCTTGCCGTTCATTTATCCGTCTCCCTGATCAAAGCTTCGCGTATGATGGAGTCATCCTGGTGTTTATCCTGCGGATCCCCGGGCTATTCCCGTTGTGCCGGCGTTTTTATCGCACGCCCTGGGCCATGCCGGATTCCTTCCGGGATTCGGCCTCGGAGGACGGCCGCTGGGTCCTTGGGTTTTCGCAAAGCCACTGCATCACCATATGTCCCACCACCAGCTGCATGTCTTCAGAGACCTGCATGTCGTTTATGGCGAAATGGATGGGGATGTCCACCAACTCAAGGCAGCTCCCGCCGGAATACCCCAGTATCCCGCATGTTACCATTCCCATTTCCCTTGCCGTTTTCACGGCGGACACGATATTGGGCGAGTTCCCGCTTCCGGAGAATACCACCAGCAAGTCGCCCGGGCGCGCCAGTACGCGCAGTTGGCAGGAAAAGATTTCGGGATAGGACACGTCATTCGCCAGACAGGTGATGACGCTCGGATTGGCCGAAAGCGAGTGGGCCCGGACCCCCAATCCGTCCTTGGCAATCCCGTAGATTAAATCGTTTGCGAGATGATTCGCGTTTCCCGCGCTGCCGCCGTTCCCGCACAGGAACACCTGGCGCTTGTCGATCCAGGCTTCGCGCACGGCGACGGCCAGTCTCGCCACGGCCTCGAAGGGGATTTTTTTCAGCACATCCTGGAAGCGATCCGCGTATGCCCGGAAGATTTCCAAACCTGTCCCGACTCCCACGGTTTCCATCCCTATTTCATTAATCATGTTCCGAATCCCGCTGCTGATGGTTTCTTAGATTCGCCGGAGTTTTCCGGTAAAAGATTTTCCGATCTTACCTTATTTATGGTTGCGGTTTCCAGAAAATATTTTCCTTTTTTCGAACCGGCCCATTCCCCACCCAGGCCCATTGATTGCGGCCTTGCGGGTTGAATCGAGGTCTGGATGGTAAGCGGGATACCCGGCATGGAAACGACCATCAAGATTAGGCTTGAAATCGGTCATGGGTTCTCGCATCCGACTCAAGCAACAGGCGTTTCGGCATATTCTGCATCGCGGAATACCTTTATCAAGGTGAGCGCCAACGCCGTGGCGAAACCCCCGAAGCAGAAAGATAAAATCGCGAGCATCCTTTTCCGCGGCCAGCTCGGCGCCGAAGGCACGGCGGGCCG
>Ga0209515_10001384_pt1 | contig 41042 bp, 39 predicted proteins | sample Subgroupgradi54m_FD_187454 | JGI IMG/M metagenome (GOLD analysis project Ga0209515, IMG submission 187454) | Subsurface groundwater microbial communities from S. Glens Falls, New York, USA - GMW60B uncontaminated upgradient, 5.4 m (SPAdes)... ... | reverse complement strand
GGCTCGGCCTCGGCGTGGTGGCGGCCGTGGCTGGTGCGCGGCGTCTTGCTCGTCGCGTCCGTGATCCTCCTCGCCTCGTTGGCGCGGCCGTATTGGACGATGCGGGTTAAAGCCCCGCAATATCCCAAGGGCCTTGCCCTCGTCGTCTACGCCAATCGCATCGACGGCGACGTGCGCGAGATCGACATGCTCAACCACTACATCGGCATGAAGCCGCTCAATGAAGGCGCGATAACGGAACGGCAGCTGGCGATTCCCGGTATCGTCGCGGCGGCGATCGCGCTCTTGCTGCTGGGATGGCTCTCGACGCGATGGGCGGCCGGCCTCGCGCTGCCGGCCCTGGCGATTCCGCCGCTCTTCGTACTCGACATGTATTACTGGTTGCGGACCTTCGGCCTGCATCTGAATCCGAAAGCGCCGCTCGCGCACGCGGTTAAGCCGTTCGTGCCGCCGCTGACTGGCCAAGGCAAGATCGCGCAGTTCGACGTGGTCGCCGGATTCGGGTATGGGTTTTGGCTCGCAGTCGCGGCGGGTCTGCTAGCGCTGTTCGCGCTGTGGCTGAAGGGGCGACACGGACGAACGCGCGCGATTGCCGTTGCCCTCGCTGCTGGCGTGTCGATGCTGGGACCGGGGCAAGAGGCGTCCGCGCAGACGTGGTTGGTGGGCGGGGCCGATGGTCTTGCGACCGTCCAGCAGGCCGTCGATCGCGCAGCGGATGGAGACACGGTCCTGGTACGCCCTGGCCGGTATGCCGGGCCGCTCATAGTGCGGACTCGTGTTGAACTCGTCGGGCAAGACGGCGCAGTGATCGATGGCGGCGGTCGCGGCACGGTGGTGACGCTTGCCGCATCTGGGATCACGATGCGCGGCTTTACGGTGCGCGGCAGCGGCGACATTCTCTCCGCCGAGCATACGGGCATTCTCGTCAATGCGCCGGAGATCGTCATTGAACACAATCGATTGGAGGACGTGCTGTTTGGCGTCCACATCCGGCACGCACCGCATAGCGTCGTGCGCAACAACACCTTTCGCGGCAAAGCACTGCCCGTTGCGCGTCGTGGCGATGCGGTCCGCGTCTGGTATAGCGACGATGTCACGATCGAGCGCAACCATGTGCTTGACGGCCGCGATGTGGTGCTGTGGTACTCGAAGCGGTTGACGATCCGGGGCAACGAGGTTCGTCGCGGCCGCTACGGCCTGCACTTTATGTACTGCGACGGCGCTGAGGTCGTGGACAACATCGTCGCGGATAACTCGGTCGGCATCTATCTGATGTACAGCGCGCACCTGATGCTGCGCAGGAACCGGATGGTCAGCAACCGCGGCCCGAGCGGCTACGGGTTGGGATTGAAAGATATGGATGGTGTGCAGATCGAAGACAACGTGCTGGCGGATAATCGCGTCGGCGTGTTCATGGAGCATGCCTCGGGCGAGTGGCGCGGCAACCGCATCGTCGCGAACGACGTCGGGATCTGGCTGTGGCCGTCCTCACGGCAGAATCGCTTCGCAGGCAACGACCTGATCGACAACGGCGAACAGGTGTCGGTCGAGGGTGAGACCGGCGATCGCGGCAACGAGTGGGCGGGTAACTTTTGGAGCGATTATCGCGGCTTCGATGCCGACGGCGACGGCGTCGGGGATGTGCCGTACCGATCCGTGCGCCTGTTCGAGCGGCTGATAGAGCGCGTTCCGGCGCTGCGACTCTATGCCGACAGCCCGGCCGCGCAGACCCTCGAGTTGGCGGCGCGCCTCTTCCCGATCTTTGCGCCGCGACCGAAGCTCGTGGATGCGCAGCCGCGTATGCAGCCACTCGGACGTGGGCCAGCGAGGGCGACATGAGCGCCAATCAATCGATCCCAGTTCCATCGCCTGCCAGCCTTGAGGCGCAGACGCTGGTGAAGCGCTTCGGCCGTGTGACGGCCGTGGACCATGTCACCCTCTCCATTCGGTCGGGCGAGACGGTCGTCCTTTGGGGCCCGAATGGTGTGGGCAAGACCACGCTGCTGCGGTGCGTCTTGGGCGTCGTGCCGTTTGACGGCACGATCACGGTGTGCGGTCACGACGTCCGTCGAGACGGCAAGGCGGCTCGCCGGCTGATGGGGTATGTGCCGCAAGAAATCCGGCTGCCCGGCCATCAGACCGTGTCGGAAACGGTGATCTTCGTTGCGCGGTTGCGGCGCGTCCCACCCGCGACAGCCCTGGCCGGGCTGGGCCGGTGGGGACTCGATGGCCTGGCCGGGCAGCGGGTGCAGACGCTCTCCGGCGGCATGAAGCAGCGGCTGGCCCTTACCCTGGCCCTGATCTCCGATCCGCCGGTGCTGCTGTTGGACGAGCCGACGAGCAACCTCGATCTTACCGCCCGGCGCGAGTTGATGGAACAGTTGGAGCAGCTCCACGTCCAGGGCAAGACGTTGCTCGTCTGTTCCCACCACGTCGCAGAAGTGTGGCGCATCGCCGACCGGGTCGTCGTACTCGAGCGCGGCCGTGTCATCGCGCAGGACGCGCCGGAGCAGCTCGGCGCCTATTTGGGCAGCGAGACATTGGTCGCACTGACGTTCTCATCGTCGCAGAAAGATGAGGCCACGGCACTTTTGCGACGCCAGGGCTTCACCGTCATGACCAACGGCAGCGCGCGCCAGATCTGGGTGCGGATCGCCGGTGATCGAAAGCTCGAACCCGTGCGCGTCCTGTACGAGGCAAACATCCGGATTCTCGATGTGGAACTGCACAGCGCTGTCCCTGGTCAGGACGGCCACACAGGACACTGACGCCATGGACATGTCCACCATCGCCCTCATTGCCGGTAAGGAATTTCGTGATGTGTGGTGCAGCCGCTGGTTCGCAGTGATGGCGGCGGCGTTCGCGGCGCTCGCACTCGCGTTGAGCGTGTTGGGCGCTGCCCTCGTGGGATTTGTTGGCGTCGCGGGATTCGGCCGCACGACAGTAAGTCTGCTCAACCTCGTCATGCTGATAGTTCCGCTGATGGGCTTGGTCATGGGTGCTACGAGCCTTGCGGGTGAGCGAGAGCAAGGCACCCTGCTGACCCTGCTCGCACAACCGGTCACACCGACCGAGGTGTTGCTCGGCAAATTCATCGGGCTGGCGGCCGCCCTCGGCGCGGCGGTGGTCGGAGGATTTGCGATCAGCGGATTGGTAATCGCCAAAGCAGGCGGCTGGGCCGAACTGGGCGACTATCTCGCGTTCGCCGGCCTGACGGTGAGCTTAGGGATCGCGCATGTCGCCCTCGGGCTTTGGATCTCCGCCACGTCGCGGCGCAGCGCCTCAGCCCTTGGCATGGCGGTCCTTCTCTGGATGGTGGTCGTCATCTTTGGGGACTTGGGGATCATGGGCACCGCGGTCGTGCTGAAGCTCACACCCGCGCAATTGCTCTGGTTCGGCTTTGGGAATCCGGCGCAGGTCTTTCGACTGGCGGTGTTGCGGGTGGTGCATGGCGACTTGGACACTTTGGGTGCGGCAGGCTTGTATGCCGCCTCGCGGCTCGGTGGATGGCTGCTGCCGATCTTGGTCGGCGCCCTGACGGTGTGGATCGCCGTCCCGGTGACGATCGCGTGGGCGCAGTTCCGTCGACGCGGAGCCCTGTAATGTCCGGAATCCGCGGGCTCGCAGCCGCCCTTGCTGGTTTATTCTTGAGCAGCTGTGCGGTTGCTCCGAGCGGCCCGCCGGCGATTCGCTACGGTGTCTCGGCCTGCGCGGAATGCCGCATGCTCATCAACGAGGCGCGCTTCGCCGTGACGGCGAAGACTGCGGCCGACGACCCGGTAGCCTTTGACTCGACGGAGTGCCTGGTGCGCTACCTCCATCGAGGCGGCCCACCACTGACGCAGATATGGGTGCATGACTACAACGCTGAGCGATGGCTCGCGGCCGCGGAAGCGTTCTACGTCGCGAGCTCGGAGCTGGCCACCCCGATGGGCCAAGGCATCGTGGCGGTGGCGACTGCCGATGCCGCGAACCGGTTGGCCGGCACGGTACACGGCCGGGTGCTGCGGTTTGCGCAGCTGGCAGCGCTGGTCGATCAGCGCACAACGAGTGACGAAACAAGGAGTCCGTGATGCGACGAATGCATCAGCATGCAGTGATTATGACGGTCGCGGCTCTCGCGCACGCGAGCGTCGCGTGGGCGGCAGGCGGCACGGTGACGGGCAAAGTTGTCTTTGAGGGGATACCGCCGTCGGTGAAAGAGATTCAGTTCGGGGCGGAAAAGCAATGCGCGTTGGGACATGAGCATCCGCCGACGTATGAAGATGTCGTCATCAACGGTAACGGGGCCGTGCGGGATGTGCTGGTCTATGTGACCGGAGAGGTGCCGGGTCAATATGCGGCACCGACGGAGCCACTTATCTTTCAACAGCATGGGTGCATCTTCGTTCCTCATGTGGGTGCGGTAATGTTGGGGCAGCCGGTCGAAGTTCGCAATGACGATTCAGTGCTGCATAACGTCCGTGCACAATCAAAGTTGGGGCAATCGTTCAACATCGCTCAGCCGGTGCAAGGGATGAAGACGACAAAGAAACTGCTCAAGCCGGAGATCGGGATTCCGCTTAAATGTGACGTCCACTTCTGGATGACCGGTTACCTGCACGTCCTGCCGCACCCCTTCTTCGCTATCACCGGTCCTGACGGCACCTTCACCATCAAGGGACTGCCACCGGGGACGTATACGATCGAAGCCTGGCACGGAAAGCTTGGCACGCAGACGCAAAGCGTGATCGTGGCAGAGGGTCAGACCGCACCGGCAGCCTTCACGTTCAAGACCCAGTAAGGAGGACTGTGCGATGGTGCAACGGCGGGCGATTTTGTGGTGCAAGCTGACGGATCAGCTCGTTGAGGTCATGCTTGAGCCAGCCCACCCGGGAGCCGCGCCCACCTCAGGGGTGCCGGCGGGATGGCAGGCGGCAGCCTGCCTCGGCAGGGACAACGCATGCTACGGCACGGGCTGCCCGATGACGACCGATGGTGGCGAATCTCCGTTCGGGGAGCTGGGCGAGTTGCCGCTCGACAGACCTCCGGAGCGGTTTGATCCGTCAGCCGATCCCTCGTCTGAGGGTAAGTAGGAGTCAATCGAAAGGTGTGCCTCGATGGCTGAGACGTTAGCCGATAAGCGATTGGAGGAATTCCTACGGAACGCGCCACAAGCGAGCCGAGAGGAAATCCTGGAGTTCCGGCAGCTCGTCGAGCAGTACTTCTTAGGTGACATCACGCCCGATGAGTTCAAGGCGGGCCGTCTCATGCTCGGCACCTACGGCATCCGCGGCGTGAAAGACATTCAGATGATGCGCATCAAGATCCCGGAAGGCGAGCTCACCGCCGACCGGTTGGAGTGCCTGGCCGAGTTGGCCGAGCGCTACTCCAAGAGCATCGGTCATCTGACCACCCGGCAGGACATGCAGCTCTACTGGGTGCCGGTGCGCGAGACCCCGTATGTCATGGCGCGCGTGGCGGCAGTGGGCCTGACCACCCGCGAGGCGTGCAGCAACAGCGTGCGCAACGTCACCGCCTGCCATCTGGCGGGGGTGAGCCCCACCGAGCTGTTCGATGTGACCAAGCATGCTGAGGCGGTGACGCGCCATTTCCTGCGCAATCCGGTGTCGCAAAAGCTGCCGCGCAAGTTCAAAATTGCGTTCGAGGGCTGCCCGGTCGATCACGCCAAGACGGCGATTCATGACATCGGCGCGGTGGCAGCAGTTCGCACAGAAGGCGGTGCGCGCATCCTCGGGTTTAAGTTGTATGTCGGCGGAGGGCTTGGGGCCGCACCGATGCAGGCGATTTTGCTGGAGCCGTTCACGCCGACCACAGACCTGTTGCGCACCTGCGAGGCGATCGTGCGGGTGCATGATCGGCTCGGCGATCGCAAGAATAAGGCGACCGCGCGGATTAAATTTGTCGTCAAGCGGCTCGGGCCGGACGCGTTTCGCCGGGAGGTATTCGCCGAGCGCGAACAGGTGCCGTCCTATCCGTACCCCGACATGCACGTGACCGACACCGATGAGCAGCCGCCTGCCCCGAGAGGGATTCCGACGGGCGTGCAGGTCAACGGCGTCTTTGCGCGGTGGCAGTTCACCAACGTGATGGGGCAAAAGCAGCCCGGCTATTCAACGGTGACGATCAAGCTGCGGTTGGGCGACATCAGTTCGGCCCAGATGCGGGGCTTGGCGAACATCGTGCGCCGGTATTGCGGCGGGCTGTTGCGCAGCAGCATCGACCAGAACCTGATTCTGCGCTGGATTCGCCACGAGCACTTCAGCGCGCTCTACAGCGAGCTGCTGCTGCTGGGCCTCGCCGAGCCTGAAGCGGGTACGCTCTACGACGTGACCTCATGCCCGGGTGCTGAGACGTGCCAGTTGGGCATCTCGGCCTCCCGTGGGTTGTCACGCGCGTTGGAAGCGAAGTTAAAGGACGTGGGGCTCTCCGGCCCGGACATCGAGCAGGTGCGCATTAAGGTGAGCGGTTGTCCGAATTCGTGCGCCCAGCATCACATCGCGGACATCGGGTTCTTCGGCGGGGCGCGAAAAATCAACGACCGGCTGGTGCCACATTTTCAATTGTTGCTCGGCGGCCTGGCGGAAGAAGGCAAGGCCGAGTTCGGCCAGTCGATGCTGAAGCTGCCGGCGCGTCGGATTCCCGAGGCGGTGGTGCGTATGCTCGAGCGCTACCGCGCCGATCGCACCTCGGCCCAGGAGCCATTTCGCGTGTTCGCGAAGCGGGTCGGCATGGGCTATTGGCAGCAGGCGCTTGCAGAGTTCACCACGCTGCCGCCTTATGAGGAAACCCCTGAAGCCTACCGCGACTGGGGCGCAGAGACCGAATTCTCCCTCGGCGGCATGGGCGCAGGCGAGTGCGCGGCCTGATTTGGTGACCGCCACCGCCTTATGTTGGCCATCTTGCTGCGATGAAGATCATCTTCTTTGAGACCGCGCCATGGGAGCGACGGTATCTCACCAAGGCTCTGAAACTGGCGGGAGCGACGGTCCAGTTCGTCTTGGAGCCGTTGACCGACCAATCCCTCAGCCGAGCAAAAGGCGCAGGGATCATCTCGGTGTTCATTTATTCCCAGGTCACCGCGTCGGTGCTCAAACGGCTACCGGGGTTGCGGTTCATCGCCACCCGTTCGACGGGCTTTGACCACATCGACCTGAAGGCCTGCCAGGCCAAGGGGATTCGCGTGTCCAACGTGCCAGCCTATGGGGAGAACACGGTGGCCGAGCACACCTTCGCGCTTATCCTGTCCCTGTCTCGTAACGTCCATAAGGCCTATGTGCGAACCATCAAGGGGGATTTTTCCCTCAACGGGCTGCAGGGCTTTGACCTGAAGGGGAAAACGCTCGGGGTGATCGGCGCCGGGCGCATTGGCATGCACGTCATCAAGATGGCCAAAGGGTTTGGGATGGAAGTCTTGGTCTACGATACCCGGCGGGACCCGTTTCTGCGCGAGGTGCTGGACTTTCGCTACGCCCCCTTGCCGGAACTGCTGCGGAAATCCGACATCGTCAGCCTGCACCTGCCGTACACGTCCTCCACGCATCACCTCATGCATCGGGAGACCTTCCGTCTGATGAAACGGGGGGCGTTGCTGATCAACACGGCCCGGGGCGGCTTGGTGGATACCAACGCCTTGGTCTGGGCGCTGGATGAGGGGATCGTGGGCGGGGCGGGGTTGGACGTCTTGGAGGGGGAGGAGTTGGTGAAGGAAGAGCGCCAGCTGCTGGAGAAGGATTTTTCGAAGGACCGTCTCATCACCGCGCTCAAGAACCACATCTTGCTGCACCGGGAAAACGTCGTCATCACGCCCCACATCGCCTTTGACAGCCGGGAAGCCCTGCAGCGGATTCTGGATACCACGGTGGCCAATCTCGTCGGCTTCCTCCATGGGTCCCCCTCGAATCTTGTGTCGAAGGCGCCGTGACCACCAGGGCGTTCATCCCAGGCCCGCCTGACCGATGCCCTCGCGCAAGCGCCTCATTCTCTACGATCTTGACGGGACGCTGGTCGACACCAGCGAAGACATCGCGCAGGCGGTCAACTACATGCTCGCGCAGCTGGGCCGCCCACCCCTCCCGCGCCAGTCGATCATGCGGTTCGTCGGCCGGGGCGTGGAACAGCTGATCCGGGAGTGCCTCACGACGCATGACACCGGCATGATTGAACGGGGGATGTGCGTGTATCGAACCCACTATGCCGAACATCTGCTGGATCACAGCGTCTTGTATCCGGGGGCGCAGGCGGTGCTCGACTATTTCAAGGACCGCGCGCAGGCGGTGATCACCAACAAGCCGGATCCGTTTTCTTCGGACATTTTGGCGGGGCTCGGGGTGGCCGGCTATTTTCTCGACGTCATCGCGGGGAACTCCACCTACCCGCGCAAGCCGGACCCGGCGGGCATTCACTCCCTCATGCAGACGCACGGCGTCAGCCCGGCCCAGACGCTCTTCATCGGCGACAGCGCCGTGGACGTGGCCACCGGCCGGAACGCCGGCGTCGAAACGGCCGTCGTCAGCCATGGGTTTGCGGATGCGGAGGAGATCGCCGGCGCCTCGCCGGATGTGGTGGTCGCACATTTTGAGGAGTTCCTGACGGTGGCCAAGCAACGGGGATGGTAGCGAGCGCGACTCAGCCCATGCGGAAAACCGTCCTGATTACCGGAGCCTCCAGCGGGATCGGCTTGGAGCTGGCGAGATTGTTCGCCCGTGACGGCTATGACTTGGTGATCGTCGCCCGGAGGCGGGAAGTGCTCCAGCGGGTGGCCCAGGAGCTGCAGGTGGCCTGCAACGTCAGCGTCACGGCGGTGGCGAAAGACCTGGCGATGCCCGGGGCGGCCGAAGAGCTCGTCGAGGAGCTGCGCCGTGAGGGGCTCCATCTTGATGCGCTGGTGAACAACGCCGGATTTGCCACCTACGGCCGGTTCACCGAGACGGACCTCGCCACGGAGCTGCAACTGATGCAGCTGAACATGGTGACGCTGACGGCCTTGACCAAGCTGCTGCTGCCGGACATGCTCGCCCGGGGGGAAGGGAAAATCCTGAATGTCGCCTCCACCGCCGCCTTCCAGCCGGGCCCGCTGATGGCCGTCTATTACGCCTCCAAAGCCTACGTCCTGTCTTTTTCCGAAGCGCTCGCCAACGAGTTGCGCGGAACCGGGGTGACGGTGACCGCCCTGTGCCCCGGGATCACCCGCTCCGGGTTTCAGGCCCGGGCCGGCCTGGAAGATTCGCGGCTGCTCCGGATGGGCCTGATGGATGCGGCGACCGTGGCTCACATCGGCTATCGGGGACTCATGCGCAACCACACGGTCGTCATTCCGGGACTGAAACATCGGCTGTTGACGTTTGCGGTCCGGCTGACACCGCGGAACGTCGTGACCCGCATCGTCCGGATGATTCAGGAGCGAGCCTAAGGGCTCTCTCAGAGGCTTAAACAATGATACTCCTGCGTCATGCTGCATAAAACCTTGCCTCTTGACGAGCAGAAGCATCGGCGGTACGATAAGACGCTCAGTGGACAATCTTTCCGAACAGGCACACCTCCACCAGAGTGAACGGTGGCCCAGCACGACCGTGCCACAACCATTCGTGCTGGGGCTGTAAAGCAGGGTCCCCCGTGCATTCCGGCAACACCGGAATGACGCCACGGGGCCCCGGAGTTGCGTTCCGGAGGATCCGGAACGTTCCGGGGGCAAAGCCACGGGCCTTCACGGCTCGTCGGCAGTAAGCTCGTCGGCAGTAGAGCTGACGAGCCGTAGAGCTGACGAGCTGGCAAGGAAGCCGGGTTGCCGAAGAAAGCCAGCGACGGGAACCCGGCGTCGTTGTGTTCGCTCGACGATGTTCCTGTTGTGAAGGAGACGCCATGAAGGTGGGCAGGTGGTGTGTGCGGGGACTGGCAGGGAGTCTGCTCCTCGGAGTGATGGGGTGTCAGTCGCTGCACGGAAAACCGTCCAGTACGGCCGACCTCGATCAGGCCTTGAACACGCCAGCGGCGCCTCACAAGCCTCCGGAGCAGACGATGCCGACAGAGCCGCAACCGGGGTTTGATCAGGAGCCCCCCAAGTCGCAGGCCCCCTAAACCGATCGGCATGCGTGACCAGAGGAGGCCGGGTGTAGGAGAGTGCCAGCCAACGTCTATGGCGAGCGGCCGGTGGGATGTCGTGTGGAGGCTCCTGCTGGTTGTGGCGCTCGTGGCGAGCGGAGTGGTTGAGCCGACGGGGTTGTACGGACAGGGACAGGACGAGACCGCCACCCCCTCTCCTGACGTGGGCGACGCAAGCGAGTTGTCCGCCGACACATTCTTGGCCAGTCCCTTCAGCGAGTTCTTTCGGGCCGGAGATTATCAACGGGCGTTGGACGCGTTGGAGGTGCTTGCCCAGCAGTTTCCGGGCGATGCGCTGGTGACGCGATACCGAGCCATCGTGTTGGACCGTCTCGGCCGATATGCCGAGGCGCTGGCGCTCTATGAGAAACTCTTGCGGCAAGACCCGCAACATGTCCCGACCCACTCCTTCATGGGCCAGACGTACCTGCACATGGGCAACAAAGAGGCGGCGGTGCGGGAGTGGGAATGGGTCGCTGCGCACAGCACGCATGAGCTCTACCGACGCTGGAGCCAGCAGCAGCTTGCGAGTCTGCGCGCAGGCAAGGCGGTTCGGGAGCCGCGGCGCCAGCGGCTCTACCTGTTTGGCGACGCGGGCTTCGAATATGACAGCAACCCCCTGCTGAAGCCGAACGACAAGGGCGTGGCCACAGAGGGCAATGAGAAACAAGCGGAGCGGTTTTCCTTCAACGTGGGGCTGGGCTATCCGGTGGTCTTGCAGCCGGATGCCCGCGTGGATGTGCTCTACACGGCGCGGCAGAGCCTCCATACGCGGAGTCTGGACCAGGTGAATTTCATCGGACAGGAATTTGCGCTGGCAACAAGCCGTCGCTTCGATGTCTGGGAGCGGGACCTGACGCTGGGAGCGCGGTACGACGTTCTGATGGGCCTGTTGGACGGCGATCTCTTTTCGCTCGCCAACCGGTGGTTGTTGAGCGCGGATGCGCGGGTGACGCCGCGGACACGCACGTATCTCTACAACCGGTTCACCGTCGCCAACTTCGGGAACGACGGGAGCAACCCGCCTCAGACATCTCGGGATGGGTTTGACTACGACATGGGTGCGACGCAGTATCTCTATTCCAAGGATTTTCGCCAATTCCTCTTCGCCAATGAGGAGTTTGGCCTCGGACAGGCGCGCGGAGGGAACTTCAGGCGGCGGAGTCTGTCCAGCCGTGTGGGCGTTCACACGCCGGTCCCCTTCATCCGGCGCACGGATCTGGATGTCTCCGGAGGGTTTCAGTTCGGCAAATATCCGGATTTCTCGCCGTTGTCCTCGCTGGACACCACGCGGCGGGAGGATACCAACTGGGATCTGTATTCCGCGTTGACCTACTATTGGACGCCGCGGCTGGCCACGCGGGCGTTCTACCGGTACCTCAACGCCAACAACCGGAATGACATTTTCCAGTACGACCGCCACATTACAGGCATTCAGATGCTCTTCACGGAGTATTTTTAGCGAGACGAACACCGGGTCACTGAAACTCCCGGATCAGCGGCCCTGGAGTGTCGAGGAACCAGCGGGAAGCTGGACAGCGAAGAGGAGGACAGGGATGTTAACGCGACGGCTCGTGCTGTTGTTGCTGGCCACGGTGGCGACGGTCCTGGTCGGGATTGCGCTCGGCACCGTTGAGGCGAAAGACTCCACGGGGATACACGCCGCCACACGCGACTACCAGATTGATCTGGCGTTTCAAGACGTCTTGCTGACCACAGGGGAGGTGGTGCCGGCGACGGCTGGCGAACGCGCGGCAAATCGCGACCTGGCGACCAGCGGCGATGCGGCTGCGCCCGGAGCGCTGCCTGCGGCAGGCGGATTTGGCGGTTTGGACCCGCAGCTCGATACGGGCGGAAGCAATCCAGCGGGTACCACGGCAAGTGCCAGTACTCCCGACCTCTCCAGCCCAGGCGGCGGCGCCGACAGCGGTAGTGGTTCGGGTGGTTCAGGCGGTGGCCCCGGTTCCGGGCGCACCCTCGGGGGTCCGACCGTGATCTTGATACCCCCGTCGCCGGTGCATGTCAGAGGGACCGTCGCCGTTTCCGATTAGGCCACCACACGTTAGGAGCGTTTTAGCGTACAGTTGGGAGGATGGGCGAGCGGTGTTCCCGCTCGCCCATCTGCTTTCTCTAGGGATTTTTAATAGCATAACTCATTGTGGGACAACAGGAAAGAGATTTGACGCAGGGGCTCAAACTATGATATACTTTGATTGAAAACCGCAACGATTCGCGTGGCGGTCGTTCCGTGCGAACGAGCGCGGCGTGAAGCGCAAGGTGCGGGTGTGAGGGAAGGGAAGAGACGTTGAGGTGCCGTATGAGGAACAACCAGAACATGCTCACCAGATACGGACTACTCGTCAGCTTGCTGCTTGCGGGCAGTGCCGTGAGCCTGAGCGAGGCGGCGGCCGGCGAGCGCGATCTCCGTGTCGACACCATGCTGGGACCGTTGGTTGTTATGAACGGTGCCTCCATCACAGCGTGGATCGGCCTGACCAGCCAGCAGGTTCTGAAAGCCGCCAACGAGAGCGGCAACGTCTTGACATTAGCAACCGGGCTGTATTCCACAATCGAGACGCCGCACAGCAACCTCGGGTCATTCACGCCTGGCCCGAGTTCATTCGCTCCCGGGACTACAGGCAATGACGCAACGAATGCAGGCAGCGACCCAGCGGTGGGGGAAGACCCGACGGGAAGTGACCCGGTAGGGCGCAGAGGGGGCAAGACGCCGTCTCACGGTCTCGTACTCAGCGGACCTGTGCCTGGCGTTGGCCCTGCTTTTTCCCAAGGTTTGGCTGGAGGCGAGATGGCGGTGGGTATGGATCCTATGCTGGACACCAAGGCGTCTAACGAAGGAACTCTCCGTAGCGGATCGAGTAGCACCAGCAGTACGGGTGGGACTAGTGGGAGCGGGGGTGGAGGAGGCCGGGGGCGGTAATCCTTTGAGGGTTCACACGCGGAGGCGCGTGCGAAGTAATAAAGCCGAGGGCTAGTGAGACACTCACTAGCCCAATTTGTTGCGCGAAGGTAAGGGTGTTCTGAACGGGAGCGGCAAGATTAGAACGAGGAGCCGGGCACTGGATTCATGACGAGCAGTGCCGGCGCAGGGTGGAAGTTGACAATCTTGTTCACCAGGCGGCCCCGCGTGCCCGCTCGTTCGGCGATCCCGCCGAACGTCCAGGCCGGGCAGAGCAGTGAGGCCAGCGCCTCCAGCGACGAGGCCCGGTAGTATCGCAGGCGGTCTTGGTTGAGGAGATTGTACCGCCCGTGTTCATCCACAAAGACGCAGACGGTATGCGCATAGCCGCCGTCCCCGAACACACTAAAGAGGTAGGCTTGGATGCCGTTGCGGCTCAACACGGCCTGCGCCAGGATCGCGTAGTCTTCACAATCTCCCGCCTTCCGTGTGAGGAATTCCCCAGGGGACTGCCAGTAGTCCTCGCGTCCGAAGAGCTCCTCGTCGTGCGTGAAGGTGAAGGTTCGGTGGAGGAACGTCGCGAGGGCCTTGGGAGTTGTATAGGTGTGCGCCAGGCCGTCAATCACGCGGGCCTCAGAGGTGTTTTCTGCGCGCAGGGATGTGGCGGCTCCTGCGGCGAGCAGTCCGATGACGATGGCCATCCAGCGTGTGCGCATGACTGAGCGATTCCCCCTCCCCCACTCGAGCCGGTCAATTCCTTAAAGAGGGTCAGAGACGCGCCCACGCATGCCTGCCGCGACAAAAAATCCCGCACCCCCTCTTTCCGGGTACGGGACGTCAGCAGGTTTCTCGTTGCAGAGATGCTGGTAGCCCAACCACCCTGTCGGGTGGAGTGTACAGGTTAACGGTGTACAGGTGTACCCGTAAACCCGTACACCAGTGAACCCGTTCACCCCCTACAGGGTTTGTGGCTTTGCGTCCCGCCCTCACGAGCGGTTTGCCCCCAACACGCATATGCGGCGCATATGCGTGTTGGATCCGCCACAGCCGTGACGGATTTTTCAGCTCCGACCTAAAGAACGGCGCTTTCGTCTAGCACATCTTGAAGTATACCTGAGAGTTTGTCACAATGGCAAGGCACGTAGAGCCACCCGGCCAACCCTTCGACAGGCTCAGGGTCCTTCGTCGTCCTGTCGAAGGAGTCCCGAGCAGCGTCGAGGGAGGCCGGGGCCCGAGTCGAGGGGTCGAGCCAGAGGAGCGAGTCATCAATGCGCAACGGGCAGGCGTGGTGGGTGGGGTGGGTGTTGTGCAGTACGGCGACGGTGTGCGCCGCCTCCATTGATACCGCGGTCTTGGAGCAGTCGTGGCCGAAGCAGTGGGTCCACGAGTATGAGGTGGGCAAGTATGCGGTGCGCTGGCGGCAGCGGGCCAGCGCCGACGACGGGATTTCGAGCGGCGCCAGCTTCACCGCCCCCAGTGCGTTGGAGCGGACGTGGGCGCTGGCCAATGATTACCATGACCTTGGGACGATCACACCGGGGGTGTCGTCCGTTCGAGTGCTGGAGCAGACGGCGACTCGCCAGGTCCTGCAGATTGATATCAAGGTCCTCTGGAAAACGCTGCGGCTGGTCTTTGAAATTGAGCAGGACCCGCCCCGCGCAACCCGGTTCCGCCTGACCAATGAGGTGCTCGGGGAATACCGCGGGGTCTGCCTGTTTACCCCCGAGGGCGGCGGGACCCGCGTGGAATTGGCCACGCGGCTCCAACCGGCCGTTCGCATTCCCGCCGGCCTGGTGCTCTCCATTGAACGGATGGTCATGCTGCGGAGCATCCGGGAGTTCTTGGAAACCTGCGAACACCGGGAACCGGCCGCCCAGGCTGCAGCGCATCGCGCCACTCTTCCGGCGGCAACTTGACAAGCGTGACACGGCTACTATACTACACAGAGACATGCCAACGAGCCGCTGCACATCAAGCGGCATCATGAGGAGGTGAGAGGGATGAAGTACAGCATGAAGTGGTGGATGGCGGCTGCGATGCTCGCCATGGCTGCGGCCACCCCCGTCCTATGTGCCGAAGAGACGACGAGAGCTCTCCCGACGTTGTTGATCAAGGGGGAGGTGGTGTCGGTGGACACCAACGATCCCACCGTGACCCTGATCAAGGTGAAGGACCGCTACGGGTTTGAGACGCCCATCTATGTGACGTCGGACGCGAAGATCACGAAGGGTGATCAGATGCTCGCTGCGGCAAGCTTAGCCGCGGGAACCCCAGTTGAAGTGGAGTATAACTTCGATATCAACACGGCCCGGCGCCATGCGGCGATGATCAAGATCACGACGCCAACGGCGACCGCCAGCACTCCGGCCTCCGCCCAACCGTCTCCCGCGTCACCGGAGCCGGCAGTTGCAGCCCCAGAGACCCCTGCACCAACAACGCCGGAGACGACCGCGCCTGCTGCGGCGTCACCGATGGACGAGCAACCGGCTGAAACGACCCAGTAAGCCACGTCGACGACAGACGGACAAGCCATACGGCGGCATCACACGGGTGCCGCCGTATTGCTGTTCGAGACCATAATGCGACAACAGGCGTGGCGGGATCCGTGGAAGGCCGCGCCGTCCTCATGCGGTAGGTGAAGGCCCTATGCCCCCACGTTCTATCGCTCCTGTGACCTTCCAGTATCGGAAACCCGTCCGGAGCTCGCTGATCTGGTGGCTCCGCTGCTTCGGGATTGCGGCGTTCGTCGTGCTCTTGTTGCGGTTGCCCCAATCGCAGCAGGCGCAGCTGTCCCGGATCGACCTGCGATGGCTGGGGTTCTGCCTGCTCTTTGTGATCCTCCAGTTGCTGCTGGAAGCCTTTGTGTGGCAGTGGCTGCTGGCGACCCAGCGCATCCGCTATCCCTACCCGAAAACCGTGTTGACGTATCTGGCCAGCCAATACCTGGGGTTTGTCACGCCGGGGCACGTGGGGGAATTGCTGGCGGCAGGGTACATTTCGATGGATACCGGCATTACCTTCGGCTATGCGCTGTCCAGCGTGGTGATGAAGAAAGCCCTCCACTGGGTGACGATTATCGGATTTGGCGTCTGGGGGTTGCCGTTGTTGACGCAGATGCCGTTCCTGCAGGGCGTTCAACGGCTCGTGTGGATCAGCCTTGGCGTCCTGGTGGCGCTCTCGGCGGGCATCTGGCTGTGGATCGTGTCGCTGCGGCGGCTGGCCAGGAAGTGGCAGAAGCTCTCCCCCTGGCAGATTGACATGACCGAGTTCAAGTCAGGCCTCCGCGCGCTGCTCTCGGTCAAGCTCCTCGCGCCGCTGATCATGGCGGCGATAGCCTTCAGCCTGCTCTTTGTGGAGTTCAACGCCGTCCTGCGCTCGCTTGATCTTCATGTGTCGTTGATCTTGGTCGCGCAGATTCTCGCCCTCAGCCGGTTCGCGGCCCGCCTCGTTCCGATCTCCGTGGCGGGATTCGGCTCCAAGGATGCCGCCGTCATCTGGCTGTTGTCCCAGCACGGCGTTGCGGTTCCCGTCGGGACCGCGGCGGCCATTCTCTTCCACTTCTGCACCTATCTCCTGACGCTGCTCCTCAGCGGGTTGTGCTGGTGGGTCAAGCCGCTGATGGTGCGTCGCGTGCGACACGCCAGCTCGTCATGACATGGATTCCATCGATGTTGAGAAGATGTCGCAGATAAGACGGGATGACGTAGCGGTGGAATCTATTGTTCAATCTGTGCAATCACATGTTCAAGCGGGTCTCTGACACAAAGCCAACTCGTTAAATAGCGGCTGGCCGGCAACTGCAGGATCCAGGGATGATCCTCCGCCTGGCCCCACTGATCGCGGACCGAGAGTCGGATGCCCCGGTCCGAGGCCGCGATGCGAACGATCTCCTCCACCAGCTCCAAGAGGTGGTAGGTGCAGACGCTGAGCATGAGGCTGCCCTGGGGACGGAGCAGGGGCAAGCTGTGCACGACGAGATGGTGCAGGGCCTGACGGGCTTTGGTGACCTGGGATTTCGTCTTGGCGAGCGCCGGCGGATCCAGCAGGACCCAGTCATACGAGCCGGCCGCGCGGGGATTAGCCTGCAGCCAGTAAAACGCATCGCCTGCGACGTACTCGATGCGGTCCTCGACGTGGTTCAGGCGCGCATTCTCCTTCGCCATCTCCACAAACGCCTCCGTCTGCTCCACGCAGATGACCTGAGCGCCCGCCGCGGCGGCGGCAATCCCCAGTGAGCCCGTATAGCTGAACGCATCCAGCACGCGTTGCCCTGGCTGGACCCAGCCGAGCAGTCTGCCGCGCGTCCATCGCTGGTCGAGGTAGAACCCCGTCTTCAGCCCACGATGCGGATCAACCCAGAATTGGAGCGCGCCCTCTGTGATCCGGATGCGGTCCGGGACCGTGCCCTGCAGCAGGCGGGTGACGGGGGGCAGTCCCTCGTCATCGCGGAACTCCTTGTCGCTGCGCTCGAGGATGCCGTTCGTGGGCAGCAGGGAGGTGAGTTCCGCCAGGAGCAGCGGGCGGAGGACCTCCATCCCCGCCGTGCGAATTTGGATGACGAGCCAGTCGGCGTACTGATCCACGATCAACCCCGGCAAGCCGTCGGCTTCGCTGAAGACGAGGCGCTTCGCGTTGGTCTGGCTGAGACGCTGCCGTGTGGCGATGGCCTGCTGGAGCCGGCTCCTCAGGAGGCGGCGGTCCACGGGCTGCTCTTTGGCCGTGCTGAAGATGCGCAGGGGGATATGGGCGTGGTGATTGTAGGACGCGTAGGCGACAAACGTCCCTGTGCGGTCCACAACTTCGACGATGGTCCCAGGACTGAGCGAGTCCACCGGGCGGGCCAGTTCATCCCGGAACACCCAGCAGTCGTAGTTGCGGATTCGCTTGATGGCTGGCGGCAGCACTTCAATCGGGGGCAGGGTCATGGAGTCATTCTAGCAAAATTTTCCCGACCGAGCACAGGGCAGCTCCCGGGAAGGGGAGTGCGCCGCCGGCAGCCGCTGGCGCTTGAGTCTTCCGCCCATTTCCTGTAGAGTAGAAGTTGTTTCAAAACCGCTTGGCATTGCGGATTGCCCGCCCCGGCGCGTGTGCTTGGCGGACCGGGGCCGATTGCGAATTGCGGATTGAACGACGAGCTAATCCGCAATCGAAAATCCGCAATCCGAAATTCCAAGGTTTTGAAATACACTCTAGCATTCCCATGCCTGAACAGCCCCTGTATCTGAAGCAACTCGAGCTGGGTCCCATGCAGAACTTCGTCTATCTGGTGGGGGACCCCGCCACCCGCGAGGCCGCCATCGTGGATCCTGGCTGGGACATTCCGCGCGTCCTCCAGACGGTTGAGGCGGATGGCTACCGCCTGACCCACGCCATCATCACGCACTCCCATTTTGACCATGTGCTGGGCTTGAAGGAGCTGCTGAACGCCGTCGATGTGCCCGTGTCCATTCACAAGACCGAAGCCGGCGCCTTGCCGGTGGCCCCGACGAGCGTCAGGCCGGTGGCGCACGGTGAGGTGATCCATGTGGGAGCTGTTCCCATCACCATGATCCACACGCCGGGTCATACCCCAGGGTCCCAGTGCCTGCTGGTCAACCAGCGGCTGATCACCGGCGACACCTTGTTCATCCGCGCCTGCGGCCGCTGCGATTTGCCCGGCGGCGATCCGCGAGCGCTCTACGAGAGCCTGACGGGCACCCTCAAGAAGCTCGATGACCAGACCGTGGTCTATCCCGGACACAACTACGCTGAGGTGCCCACCTCGACGATCGCCGAGGAGAAACGCGCCAACCCCTTCCTGAACATCCCGACGCTGGAACAATTCCTGAGTCTCGTCGGGGCGCGGGCGTGACGATGGCTGCGGGACTGCCGCCGATGTGTCAGACGGCGTTGAAGGAATGGGCGAGCGTGCTCATGGCCATGGAGCGGGGGGAGCAATGCGTGCTCATTCGGAAGGGCGGCCTCATGGAGCCGGGAAGCGGGTTCGACGTCTTGTCGAAGACCGTCGTCTTCTATCCCACCTTCGAACACCAGACCGTCAACTTTCTCCGAGAGCCCTACCGAGTGTATCTGGAAGAGGCGCGCGCTCGACGGGCCGATGGCCAACACGTGCGGTTTGAGCTGTGCGGGCAGGTCGTCGCGTCCGCGCCCCACACAGACGCCGCGGTGATTGAGCGGCTGCAGCCCTTCCACGTCTATAACGGGGCGTTTGCGACCCAGCGGCTCAAGTGGCAGCCGGAGCAGCCGCTGGTGATTGCCGTCGTCCGGGCCTTTCGCTTTCCCCAACCGTGTCTCGTGCCGGCAGACAGCCGGTACGCCGGCTGCAAATCCTGGGTCGACCTGGGCGAGGCCGTGTCGCTGGAGGGCGCGACACCCGTGCTGTCCGACGACGCGTTCACCGAACGGCTGACGGTAATTCGCAACCTGCTGGGCTGGCCCCAGGGTTTGACCCCACCACCTCTTTGAGCGTCTGCGCTGTGCTGTTGCACAGCGCAACGCCGCCGACCGTCGTCGGCGGCGGCACACCAGCGGTGGGCAATCTCAAAGAGGTGGTGGGGTTGACCTCTTGCAGGGGCTCTGCTAGACTGGCCACACTTCAATCTTCCTAATGTCTCGCCGAGGTCTCATCATCGTCTATACCGGAAACGGCAAGGGCAAGACCACAGCGTCGTTAGGAGTGGCGCTGCGGGCGCTCGGCCACGGCTGGCGGGTGCTCGTCATCCAGTTTTTCAAAGGGGAGTGGCCCGTGGTCTTCGGTGAGGTGGAGATGGGCAAACGCCTGAGCCCTCAGCTCGAGGTCCTTCAGCTCGGCAAGGGCTTCGTGAAGTATATGGGGGACACGAAACCCTTCGAAGAGCATCTGGCGGCCGCACGGGAGGCCCTCCAAGAAGCCAAGGCCCGCATCACGTCAGGCCGGTATGACCTCATCGTCTTAGATGAGATCATTTACGCGATCGATTATGCGGGGGTCCAGTTGGTGGCGCTGGAGGACGTCCTGGCGCTCCTGGATGCGAAACCGCCGTCGCTGCACCTCGTCCTCACCGGACGGAATGCGCCCCAGGCGCTCATGGACCGAGCCGATCTCGTGACGGAGATGCGGGAAATCAAGCATCCGTGGCAGCAGAAGGTTCCGGCGCAGCAAGGAATCGACTATTAAAGGACATTGCGGATTGCGGAATGTGGATTGCGGATTGAACGTGAGCGCGGGTAATCCGCAATCGTCAATCCGAAATCCGAAATAACACGATAACACGATGGTAAAATCCAGACGTTTTCCAAGCCGCACATTACTGGAAGGGATGGATCGAGCACCAGCCCGGGCCATGCTCAAGGCCCTGGGTTTGTCCGACCAGGACCTCAAACGGCCGCTCATCGCCATCGCCAACACCTGGACTGAAGTGATGCCGTGCAACGTCCATCTCCGGCGTCTGGCCGAGCGGGTCAAGGCGGGCGTGCGGGCGGCAGGCGGCACGCCGATTGAGTTCAACACGATCGCCGTGTCTGATGGCATTGCCATGGGCACGGAGGGCATGAAGGCTTCGCTCATCAGCCGCGAGGTGGTGGCCGACTCGATTGAACTGGTGGTGCGCGGGCACCTGTTCGACGGCGTCGTCGCCCTGTCCGGCTGCGATAAGACCATTCCCGGGACGGTGATGGCGTTGCTGCGTTTAAACCTCCCCTCGCTGATGCTCTACGGAGGGTCGATCGCGCCCGGCCGGTTCGACGGCCGAGCCGTGACCATTCAGGACGTGTTTGAAGCGGTCGGAGCCTGTGCCGCGGGCCGGATGAGCCTGGCGGATCTCCACCGACTGGAGGATGTGGCGTGCCCGGGGCCTGGCGCCTGCGGCGGGCAGTTTACGGCCAACACGATGGCGATGGCGATTGAAGTGCTCGGCATGTCGCCGATGGGCTCGGCCAGTGTGCCGGCGATGGACCCGCGCAAAGACCAGACAGCGTTCGACGCCGGGACCTTAGTCATGGACCTGCTGCGCCGGGACCTCCGGCCGCGGCGCATCGTGACGCGCCGGGCGCTGGAGAACGCGATTGCCGCGGTGGCCGCGACGGGCGGCTCCACCAACAGCGTACTCCACCTGCTGGCGATCGCCCGCGAGGCGGGCGTCCCCCTGTCCATCGACGCGTTCGATCGCATCAGCCGCCGCACGCCGCTGTTGGCGGATTTGAAGCCGTGGGGGCGATTCGTGGCGACCGACTTGTACAAGGCCGGCGGCGTGGGCTTAGTGGCGCGGCGATTGTTGGAGGCGCGCCGCCTGCATCCCGCCGCGCTGACGGTGACGGGCCGGACCATTGGCGAAGAGGCCCGCCGTGCGACCGAGACGCCTGGTCAGAAAGTCGTGGCCAGCGTGGCGGCGCCCTTGCGCTCGACAGGCGGGCTGGTGGTGCTGCACGGCAATATCGCCGCTGAGGGCTGCGTGGTGAAAATCACCGGCCATGAGCCGCTGCGTCATCGAGGACCCGCTCGCGTGTTTGATTGCGAAGAAGCCGCCTTCACGGCGGTGCAGCAGCGCCGGATTAGGCGCGGGGATGTGGTGGTGGTGCGCTATGAAGGGCCCAAAGGCGGACCGGGGATGCGGGAAATGCTGGGCGTCACGGCGGCCATCGTGGGCCAGGGGTTGGGGGAATCCGTCGCGCTTCTGACGGATGGACGGTTCTCCGGCGCAACCCGGGGACTGATGGCCGGACACGTGGCTCCTGAGGCGGCGGTGGGCGGTCCTATCGCCCTTCTGCGTAACGGGGATCAGGTGACCTTCGATGTCCCCAGACGGCTGCTGACCGTCGAGTTGTCTGCCGCGGAACTGAAACAGCGACGCGCCCGCTGGCGGCCGCCAGCGCCCCGGTATACCACGGGAGTCATGGCGAAATATGCCCAATCAGTCTCCTCGGCCTCGGAAGGCGCCATCACCTCACCTGTAAATGCGCGGAAAGGTAAAAGTAAAAAGGCAAAAGTCAAAACCACAGCGTAAAAGTTAAAAGTGTTGAGAGCGCTTTTGAATGTTGACTTGTAGTTTTGCCTTTTGCGTTTTGACTTTTAACTTTGGTTTGGGGACGTGGCGGAACTGGCATACGCGCAACGTTGAGGGCGTTGTCCCGAAAGGGGTGGAGGTTCAAATCCTCTCGTCCCCACTCAGTTTCGCCTGTGGCGAAACTGAGAGCATTTGAGATGAGAAATGAGAGATTTGATCAGACATCTCAAATGCGATCTCATCTCTCATTTCTCATCTCTGCTTCAAGAAAGGCCATCATAGAGTGTGATTCCGAAGCCCCTTCTCCATAGGACGAGCATAACAAAAAGGCGTTCGTTTCCGCGATTTCATGGATCTCTTAGCGATACGAAGACTTCGTAAGTGTTTGTCTGTGCTTGTTCCTTGACAAGAGAAATCAGCTTTGGTAGCGTAGAGCCGTGATGAGGCGAGCATGGCTCTCTCAGGAAGGGGAGTGTGCGCCCTCTTCCGAACGCATGACGGTAAACGGTGCGCCTATGCTAGGCAAGAAGACCCTGACGAACCTCTGTGCATTCGTCGGGGATTTTTTATATCTCAACACGCCATCGGCGCGTAAGGAGGCAACGTGAACCCGGAGTTTTTCACAAAGAAACGCGCACTGATTGCGGGGATCGGGCTTGTGGTAGTGATCGGGACGATTCGCATGCTCATGGCGCATCACCAACTCACGCAGCGGTATCAAGCGGCCCTCGCTACCCAGCGGCAACTCGAGCAGCAAGTCAGCGACTTGTGGGCCGACCGTGAGCGGATGGCGACGTCGTTGCAAGAAGAGCAGCAACGAGGGCAGCAGCTGACCGACGCCTTGTCGGCGAAAGACCAGGAGTTGCAGCGCACCGTGGAGCGGTTGGCGCAGGAGGGGCAAACGGTGCATCAGCTGGAAGAGAAGCTGACGGCTATGCAACGCCAGTTTAACTTGTTGCAGGGAGAGCTCGCCGTGACCCTGGACGATCAGCACGCCGCGGCGCCGTCCGACCGACAAGCGGTCCAGCTGGAGCGGGTGATTGTGACCCAGACCGGCGCCTCCGAACCGCCGCTCCAAGGTCGGGTGGTGTCGGTGCATTCCGAATGGCAATTCGTGGTGATCAACCTTGGCTGGGATGTGGTGAAGGTCGGTGATGAGGTGTCGATTTACCGCAATGACCAGATGCTGGGTAAAGCCCGCGTGGAGCGGGTCCAAGAGCAGGTGTCTGCCGTGACGTTGCTGCCGGATTGGAGTAAGGCTGAGATTCAGGTGGATGACGCCGTCCGTCTTCTTTAGCAACCAGGTTGCACGTGTCATCCAGAGACAGCGAGGGCTGTCCCTGATTCTGCTCGGTATCCTAGCTCTGTCGGGGTCGTTTAGCGGAGCGGTCGGGATGGCCCTGGCGTCGGACACCGCACCCACCGCTCCCACGTCGAAAACTCACCTCGTCGTGAAGCTGGCGACGCATGAATCCCTGCCCGTTCGCTCCCAATTCATCGAGCAACCACCGACCATTATCCTGCAGTTCCCCGAGGGGCGGGTGTCCGGCGTGCTGCCGGAACACTCGTTGGTCAAGCGGGGCGTCATCCGGGAGATTCACACGTCGTATGCCGAGACCCCCCCCGGCGAGTCCCGGTGGATTCAGGCCCTCTACATCTATCTCCGGGGTCCCTATCCCTACACGGTGCAAACGGAGCCCGGCCGCATCATCGTGGATATTGAGCACCCCGTGGACCTGGCACGTGAAGCCGTGGACGTGGGCGTGGCCGGAAGCAGCGTGGTCGTCGGGACGACTCCGCAAATTGTGAGCGAGCGTTTCCAGGCCATGCAAGATGCGCTGGTGCGTGTTCGCCAGCCCGCGTGGACGTGGAACGCCCCGAAGGGGCAGCGGGAGCGCTCACCGCACAGCACCGCGCCATTGAGGGCCTCCACATCCTCATCAACAAACCAGGCGCTCTTGATCGGCGCGACCCGTGGGGTGTCGTCAGCGCCTCCCCCGCGTATCTCGCCCACACGGAAGGCGGCTTCTAGAACTCGGGCGTGGTGGTGGCTCGGTGGGTTGCTCGGCTTTGCAGTCGGGTCGGTGCTCTGGCTGAGCGCGCGCGGTCGGCTTAGACGGGGGTTACGCCGTCAGCCGGCTGAGCGATCCCTGCAGGATTCCGCGGTGTTTCGGCTCATGGACCAACTCGTCTGGCAGGCCTTGGAGCGGCAAGGCTATCAGCTCCTCCATACCATCGATGGTGACGGCTCGCTTGGCCCCTTGCGCATTGTGGTCAAAGACGGGCTCAAGGCCGCCCTGCTCTGTGTGGGGGAAGGGACGTTTTTCGAAAAGTCCATCGTCGAACAATTCCTCTTGTCGATGCGGATGGCGCAGGTGGAGCAGGGCATTTTGGTCGCCCCGGGCTCCTTCACGGTTCCCGCCCAGCGGCTGGCGAAGGACCACGGCATCACCCTGATTGGACGCGAGCAACTCACGGAACTCTTCAGCGAAGGTGCGATGAGCGAATACTACACCAAACATGTGCAGCAACTCCACCGCCAGTTAGAGGACACCAAGGAAACCCTGAACCAGTACGCGCAGCAGCTGGATGTCATCCGCCGCCAGCGTAATGAGGCCAGTTGGTTCCTGGGTGAGGAGCGGGCCACATCGGCGAAGCTGGAGGAACAGATTGCCGAGCTCAGCCAGCAGCTGCTCCACTCGCAAGCCCAGGCCGATGAGCGGGAACGGGCTGTCGAGGCGATTCGCAAACAATGGGAAGAGGATCAGTGGCATCTTGGCGAGGCGAAGGCGACCATCGCGCATCTGGAAGACCAGCGGCGCACGCTCCAGGAGACGCACGCGCAACTTGAAGAGCGTCTCCGCGAGGCCAGCGGGAAGCTGCAGGAGACGGAACGGGCGCGGGAGGAGGCGAATTGGTACCTCGGGGAATTGCGGGAGCAGCACCGGCAGCTGTGTGGCCAGCTGGCCGAAGCGCAAGCCGCCCTCCCGCAAGCTCGCCAGGAGTTCGAGGAGCAAAGCCGCCGTCTTGAGGCGGAGCGGGCGCGCCGCAAGCTCTTCGAATCAGAGGTGGCTGCGATGCGGACCTTCGGGGAGCGGCGCCGTGCGGCCCGGCTCTATCCCGCTGAGGCTGCAGTCGAATTGCAGGACATCACCGGGGTGACGCTCTTTCAGGGTCGGCCCCGCGATGTGAGTCAAAGCGGCATGGGGATTGACGCCCCGCAGCCGCTCAACCTTCCAGAAATCTTACAAGTCCGCCTACAACTGCCCGGGCTCGAACGGCCGGTTGAGTCCACGGGGCGCGTGGTGTGGCAGGGATCCGATCCCGCCACCCAGCGATATCGCGGGGGTTGCCAGTTGTGCGACCTGACCTCCGATTCCCGTGAGGCATTCGAGCGGGCGCTCGCCCAGCTCCAAGCGGCCGGCAACGGCACGTCCTAGTGCTTCGTCAAGATTGTCCTGAGCAGTTCCGCCTGCCAATCTTGACGAAGCAGTCCGTAGTCCACAGTCGATAGTCCGTAGAACCCAGTCACATCAACTCAAACGTGACGGAACACTAGTGCCGTTCGCGTTCGCTGTCGCGCGGTGATCTCACGTCTTGCGCCGGTCACTGACGTAGGCGCTCTTCCCCGCCTGTTTGGCGAGCATCTTGAGTTCGGCGCCGATTTTCGCAATTTCCCCCAGGTGCGTGAGCGGCCGCTCCGTGTTCGTGACAATGGCGATGGCCATTGAGATGAACCCGAGTTTCACCGTTTGGCTCGTCCGGTCGGTGTGGAGCAAGTACCCTTGGCGGCGGTCGGCCTCATCATAGAACTGCAGAGTCGTGGTATCAAACTGTCGGAGGAACTGCTGGCAGATGAGTTCGGCGCGGTCGGGTGTCGTGATGACCACGAAATCGTCGCCTCCGATGTGGCCGATGAAATCCTTCGGGTTGCCATACTGTTGGACGGCTGCGAGCAGCAGTTGGGCCGTATGCGCGATGACCTGGTCGCCCCGTTCAAAGCCATAGTGATCATTGAACGCCTTAAATCGGTTGAGATCGCAGTAACAGACGGCCAGCGGCGTACGGGACTCCAGACGGCTTTCCAGGGTTTTTTGGATGGACACGTTGCCGGGCAGCTTCGTCAGGGGGTTGGCTTCCAGGTTCTCTGAGGTTCGGCGGATGACGGTCCGGACCCGCGCCAGTAGCTCCTCCGGCTCAAACGGTTTCACCAGGTAGTCATCAGCGCCCGCGTCCATCCCGAACACCTTGTCGTGGATCTCACTTTTGCCGGTCAGCATGATGATGGGGATGTGTCGCAGCAGGAGGTCCTCTTTGAGGGCTCGGCAGACCTGCGGTCCGTCCATCTGCGGCATCATGTAATCCAGGATCAAGAGGTCGGGATGCTGGGCTTGGACGGTCCGCAAGGCCGCGCGCCCATCCGCCGCATCCACGACGCGAAACCCCTTCGGTTCCAAGATCGAACGCAGGATATCGCGCAGATCCGCGTCGTCATCAGCCACAAGAATCGTGAGGGGCGGTGTCACGGTGTGCTGCTCATGCGTGCTGCGGCGCGGCCGGTTCCGGCAGTTCCGCGGGAAGCGTGAAGGTGAAGGTCGTGCCCTTGTCGACTTCCGAGGTGACCCAAATCTGTCCCTGGTGGGCCTCCACAATCCGTTTCGCCAGGGCCAGGCCTAACCCTGTGCCCCGCACGTGCTCGTTCACCGGGTTGGCTGCTCGATAGAACTCCTGAAACAATTTCGGCAGGTCGTGCGGCGCGATCCCGCAGCCTTGGTCCTTGACCGTACTGACAAGCGTATCGCCCTGCTGCTGGACCGTCACCGTAATGGTGCCGCCCTCGGGAGTATATTTCACCGCGTTGGAGAGCAAGTTCACGAAGACCCGGGGAAGATGGGTCGGGTCGGCGACGAATCGAGTGACCCCGTCCACATCGAGCGCCAGGCGGAGGTGTTTCGCATCCAGCTGGGGCTTGAGGACGTCGATCACCGAGGCGAAGAATTCTTGGATGTTGATGGCACGCGGTTCCATCATGACTCGGCCGGATTCAATCCGGGCAATGTCCAGCAGGTTGTTGATCAGTTGGGTCAGGAGATCGGTGTGTTTTTCAATCTTGGCCAGCCGTTCCGCTTGCGCCTGCTTCAAGGCGCCGAATTGCCCGCTGAGCAGCAACGCGGCATAGCCCTTGATGGCGGCCAAGGGGGTGCGGAGCTCATGGGACACGGCTGAGACAAAGTCGCTTTTGGCTTTGTTGAGGCGGATGAGCTGTTCGTTGGCAGAAGCCAATTCCCGCGTTCGGTCTTGAATTTTGTGCTCCAACTCCTGCCGGGACCTCCAGAGTTCTTCGTACAAGGCGGAATTTTCAATCGCAACCACCAACTGGGTCACCAGAATCGCCGTCAATTCTTCATCGCCCCGCCACTCCGTCATCCCCGAGGCCTTACTGGCGAGGATGAGGCAGCCCGCCGGGCCGGTGTGCGGTTTGATCCCCGCAATGACGACGGCGGGGCTTTCCAGGAGCTCGAGGAGTTTGCGAATGGCGGGGTCGTTCGCGCTGTGCGCGTCGAACTTCCGGGGTGTGGGATCCTCCAGGGCTTTGCCGAGGCCTTCGTTGGCGCGGATATGCTCCCGGATCTGCGCCGCCGTCTGTTCGCTGATGCCGACCAGCGCTCGCCAGGTCAGCAGGTTCGACGGGTCTCTGACAGCGACCAGGCCGCGGGAAAATCCGAAACTCGAAATGAGCTGGGCGTTGAGCTTTGCGTAGATCTCGTCGGGATGGAGGCTGACCCGCAACTGCTGGCCGAGTTCGTGCAGCGCAAACAGGGAGGTCAACTTTCGGTCCAGCTCTTCCTGGATCCGGTGGAGCTCGAGGTCGGTCCGCAGAATCAGTTTCGCCTGCTGGTCCAGTTGATCGTAGGTGTCCTGCAGGCGGCGCAATTCTTGGGTCTGCTGTTGGTGGGTCTCTGTTTTGAAGGTCCAGTAGGCTGTCACGGCATAGAGGTAGCCCAGGATCAGGAGTTTGGACAGCCAATCCAGTCCGAGGACGAGCACGAGACAGGAAATGGCCGCAGTGATCAGCAGGACAAAGACGGAGGTGGTCCGTGTCATGGTGAAACCCGCCTTCGGGCGTCAGGCCGCGTGGAGCGCCCAGGTTGACGTCGCGGAAACAGGCAGTCGGTCATGGTCCGACGGCGACCACGAGCACCGCTCCTGTTTGCACGGATGATTGGCCGTATGGGAGCGAGTTCCCAAACGGCGCTTGTTCACCGTAGGTATAACAGCCCGCGAGCGGCACTGTTGGCCCGACGGTTTGGCGGATGCGGAGGAGCTCGGTCGCAGCATCCCGTCCGAGGAGTCGTTTACGGACGACCGAATCAAACACGAGCACAAACCGGACAAACCGAAGAGATTCGATCGCGTGGCGCGCGGCCCGCACGGCAGCCTCCAGGACCAGCTCGCGGCTGCCAATCATTAAATGGACGGCTGCGCCCTGCGTGATCTCCCCGGAGCACACGAGACTGCCGTCACGCCCGAATGTCAGGACATTGCGCAGTAAGAACTGGCCGGTGGAATCCTGCTGGACACCAAGCGGATACGCGATGAGCTGGCGGGTCAAGCCCGCTTGCTGGACGGATTCAAGCCCGGCGGATCCGAAGTATTCTTCGTACACCAACGAAGCTGGGCGCCCGTCGAGTTCGTACAGGATGTTGGCCTGCGCTCGTGTCACGTGCCACGGCTTGCTGATCGGGGCGAAGCCGTGCTCCATGCCGACACCGATCGTGCAGGACCCGCCCAGGAGCAACCCGACCACCGACCCGCTGACCACCCGGTCATGCGCGTACTGGTGCGTCTGCGAGAATCGCAAATCATCACCCATGAGCCCTCCTGTGACCAGGGAGCTGGTGCCCAACACTTCCTGGATGCCCCGGACGACCTCGGCATAGCCGGTGAGCAAGCCGTCGCCAAAGAGCAGGAACCCGCTGCGACTGCGTCCGGAAAATTGCCGCAGGGCCTGCTGGGCCGCCTGATAGCCGGCTAACCGAGGATTGCGTTCAACCTCCACGCCGACACCGACGCTGGCGACGATATCGTCGTAGGCGATCGCCAGGACCACGCAGCTATGGCTTCGTGGCCCCTCAGGGATGATCTCGCCCGCCGTGCTGCCTCCTGCTACCGGAATAGTTGCGAACACCGTCCGGACGCCCTCCAGCAGCTTGGCTTGGTCAAACCACGACGAACCGAACACCAGCGCGAATTGGGCCTGGTGTGTCGCCAGCCGCTGCAGCGCCATTCGAGCAGCCGCTTGGCCTGCGGTGAAGGCGTTCGCGGTTCCGCTCCAGCCGATCGAGACAAGACTTTGGGTTGCCATAGGATGATGCGCCCGTGATAGTTAGCACTATGTTTTAAGTATATCTGATAGGCGGGGGGCTCGGCCAATCCGGCATGTTAAGCGGTGGAGGTAGGGAGCCATCGGCGACATGGGTCTATCGGGCGTTCGTCCGGCGTCTGGAGTCGGTTCTAGAGCGTTTGGCCTTTGCGCGCGGCCTGTCGCGACGCGTACAGGTCTGCATCCGCTTTCTTCATCACTTCCTGCGCCGAGTCATCGGCTTGGATGTAGCCAAGGCCTACGCTCAGATGCACGGGACCCATCTGCGCCTGACGGGTCCAGGGGCCATGGATGGCGAGCTCGCGAAGTTTCTCCGCCACCGCCGCAGCTTGCGCATAGCTGGTTTCCGGCAAGGCGACGATAAACTCATCCCCGCCCAGCCGGGCGAGGAAGTCGGATTGGCGCAGTTGCGCTTTCAGCTCCTGCGCCACTTGCTTCAAGACGAGATCGCCGGTCGGGTGGCCCAAGAGGTCGTTGATGCGTTTGAACTTGTCGACGTCGATCATCAGGCAGCCCAGGGGCCGCTCGTACCGTTTGGCCCGTTCACATTCCCACTGCCATCGTTCCATGAAAAAGCGCCGGTTGTACAAGCCGGTCAGTTCATCGGTAATCGCCAACTGCCGCAGACGCTCGGTCGTGCGCCGGAGGGCGGCGGTCCGCCGACGGACCGCCCGCTGCAAGATCCACGTGCGCATGGCCAGCAGCCAGATGATGCCAATGGCGGCAAGCCCTCCAGCGAAGCTCAAGGTGCCCAGGAGGACATTGAGCCAGGAGATGGTCTTGACGGTTTGGGTGGATCCCGGCTGCATCTCCAGCGTCCAGTTCACCGCATCCAGGCGGAGGGACTGTTCAATCACCGTGGGGCGCTTGCCTTCGACGGGATTTTCCCAGCGGTCGGAGCGGTAGAGCGCTTGCTCGCCTTCCAGGAGTCGGACCGGGTAGGGTTGCTGCAAGGTCAGTTCGAAGAAATCGGCCAGGAGCGGGGCGAGATCAAACACGCCGACGACCGCGCTGCGCTGATTCGCGGCGGAGCGGTGCGGTTCCAGCATGATCAACAGCGGCCGTTGGGGAGTCACACAGACGGTGAGCGAGGACGGGACGCGCCAGACATTCCGCAGGCCTGTCCTGGTGAGGACCGCGCGAGTGAGCAGACTCTGTTCGCGGCTGGTGAGGGGAGACGGTATGGCCCACCAGGTCAAGGGATGGTTCTGGCGAGTGACACCAATGCCGATGAGGTGGCGGGTGTGCGTCGCCGCGCTGTTGGCGAGGGCGTGCTGTTCGGGGAAGGCGAGAGACGGGGCCTTATCCAACGTGTCCCGCAGGAGTGTCAGCGTCCCGCGGCGGCTCTCCAGGGCACGGAGCAGTTGTTCCGCGGCCTGATCCAGGACCACACGGGTATCGTTGCGAACGGCGCGGTCGGCCCGCCAACGCACGAAGACAAGCGTCCCCAGCAGGACGCCGCTGACGCCCAGTGTCGCGAGGCACGCGATGAACACCCGGCGATAGCGGCGGGAGTTTAATTTAGGCAGCCATGCGGGACCACGCCACGGCATCGTCCTTCCATTGTAGCCCCTTCGGCTGCCCCAGACAAGGCGCCAGGCCGCAGGCACTCGTCGGGAACACAGCAACGCCCGCGTCTTCAGACGCGGGCGTTGCGATGGCGACGACGGGAGCGGCGCCTGCCTAGAACCCGGGAACGGAGGTGCACCCCGTGGGTGGTTTGTTCTTTTTGACTTTCTCAAGCAGGGCTTGGGCGTCTTTGAGGGCTTTGGTTTCCGCCTCGGCTTTGGTGGTGCCCTGCGCTTTGACGACCCACGCGCCGGGGTCGGTGTTGTCGATGGTCGTGTGATACGTGGAACCGAGCCGGTAAGTCACGATGGTGACAGGCCAGCCGGCGAGTTCTGTTTTCCGCTCAGCGTACTCTTCAGGCTTGGCCATCGGGGTCACGGTTTCTCGACCGGCGCGGCCACGAGGTTGCCCCACTCGGTCCAGCTGCCGTCGTAGTTCTTGACGTTCGTGTAGCCCAGCAGGTACTTCAACACGAACCACGTATGGCTGGAGCGCTCGCCGATCCGGCAATAGGCGATGACGGGTTGCTCTCCGGTGATGCCGGCCCCGCCGTACAGGGCGCGCAAGTCCTCCACGCTCTTGAAGGTGCCGTCATCGTTGCACGCCTTGCCCCACGGGATGTTCTTCGCGCCGGGGATGTGGCCGCCGCGTTGGCAGGTTTCCGGGAGCCCGGGGGGCGCGAGCAGCTCTCCGGTGTACTCCTGCGGGCTTCGCACGTCGACCAGTTGCGCGGCGCGCTTGGCGGACGCGCTCATCGCTTCGGGCAATAGCGCGCGAATGGACCAATCAGGGTCCTTGGCCTTGTAGGTCTTGGGTGGCGATGTGGGGACGTCGGTTACGAGCTCGCGGCCCTCGGCGATCCATTTCTTGCGCCCGCCGTTCATGAGCCGCACCCCCTCGTGGCCGTAGACCTTCAGCTGCCAAAACGCCCATGCGGCGAACCAGTTGTTGTTGTCGCCGTAGAGGATGACGGTCGTGGCGTTGTCGATCCCGGAGGCGCCCAAGAGCTGCTCGAGCTTGGCCTTCGGGATGATATCGCGCCGCAGCGTGTCGCACAGCTGGGTATCCCACGCCCAGCCCACGCTTCCCGGGACGTGGCCCTCAGCGTAGGCCTTCGTGTCGACGTCCACTTCCACCAGACGGATCGCCTGGTCCTGGAGGTGCTGCGCCACCCAGTCGGTGGACACCAAGACGTCCTGCTTGGTCTGCGGTGCGGTTTGGACAGCCATGACGGAACCTCCTGTTGTGGTTGCACGGATGATCGCGAGGTGGGGCCGGAACTCCCTATTGTCCGAATCTGACCAAGGGCTGTCAAGCGAAAAGTGTCGACGGAACCTACAGCGCGCTGGACTGGGCCGTATACAAGGCGAACCAGATGGCCACGAGGGCCGTGATGTCGGAGAAGAGAAACGGCCGGAAGTACCACCACCCCACACTCTCCACGATCCCATCCAGCCCTAAGTAGACGAACGCCGCCATCAGGCCCAGGAGGGCCACTTGGATGCGGCGGACCGGCAGCTTCCGCACGAGGAAGATCCCCACCCACAGGAATCCCGCCACGAAGCCGGTGTGCGTCAGGCCCAGGACGACGCGCGCCCACCCGACGAGATGCGGCCGCATGCCGATGATGGGATCGGGTGCCAGCGCAACCGTCCCCAGCGCCAGCACCGCGGCGTAGGCGGCGAGAAACGGCGAGAACCACGTGAGGAGCTTCTTGGGCGTCATGGCCGGGTGCCGCACGAGCTGGTCCAGCGCGACGACGCCGGGCAACGTGAGCCCGACCGAGGTGCCAAACCAGCACCGACTCCACCACTCCCATGCGGGCGGGCCAGGGTTGGTGGCGTAGACGACCATTGAGACATAGCGGCTCATCACCACGGCACCGCTTGCGAGCAACACCCCCCGCAGCCACAGCGGGGACACCCCTGCATAGGCCGTCATGGCGAGCAGAGCGACACCGGCGGCGACCCCCACCCAAAAGAGATACCACGCCGCCAGCGCATCCATGGGGCGGGCGGTGTCAGCGGCTCCGCGAGAGCGCCGGGACGGCCAGCCGACGGGTCATCCAGGCATACGCGCCGAAGATTCCTCCCGTATACACCAGATCGCCGATGAGGGCGTTCCGAAAGAAGGGCAGGGCCGCTTCATAGCACAGCCAGAGGCCTTGGAGGGTTTTGGGGTACATCGTGCCAGCATCCCCGACCAGCCACACCCCAAAATTGCTGAGCAGAAAAAAGAACGTTGAACCTGCGGCCGATGCCAGGACGATGCGGCGCACACTCGGTTGCCGGCGGATCCATAACCCCAGCAAGCCGGTGAGGGCGAAGCCCGACCAGGTAAAGGCCACCACATCGTGCAGGCCGATGGCCATGTCGCTGAGCATCACGGTGATGAGCGGCAGCCCAACTGCCCAACGGGCTGAGAGTGCGGCGCCGCCGAACAGCGCAATGGCGGTCAGGGGAGTGACATTTGGGGGGTGCGGCAGAACGCGTGCGAGGATGCCGATGACGATCAGCCCGAACGCAACCCGGCGGTGACTGGCGGACGCTCCCGAGAAATCCTGCATGAGGCTCCTCCTGTGATGGGCCAGACGGCCTTTCCCGTAGTGTAAGCGATTCGCCCGGGTGTTGCAATCCGTTAGAGTTGGAACGGTCCTAGAATTTGACACTGACGCCCGCGGTGATCCCCAAGGGGGGCATCGGGTTTTCTCCGGCGCCGTTCAGGTTCGTCGCGTTGCTGGATTGGAACGCCACGTATTCCTCATTGGTCACGTTCTCGAATTTGACGAAGAACGTCACCGTCGGGATTTCATATTGGATCCGCAGGTTCAACACCCCGAAATTATCCCCTTTGCCCAGGTTGTTATTGAGGTCGTTGATCCGATAGAAATCGTTCAGGAGCTGCCAGTCGAGCGTGATCCAGAGGTTGGGAATGAGCGAGTAGCCCAGGCTGGCGTTGACCAGGTTCCTGGGGGTGCCAGGGATGGTGTTGTGCACGAACTGGCCCTTGCTGAATTCGGCGTCGACGAACGTATAGGTGAGCGCGCCCCGCAAGCCCTTCTCAGGGGCGTCCAAATGCAGCGCGAGTTCCACGCCGAGGCGCCGGGTGTCGAAATTCGCGTTCTGGCCGAAGGCGCCTTCCAGGCGATTGAAGAGGATTTCGTCGTCGATCTTGGTGTAGAACCACGTCGCCTCAGCCTTCAGCGGGGCCTTGGTGAAGCGGGTGCCGATCTCGAAGGCGTCCGCCTGTTGCGGCTGCAAATCCACATTGCCGGCGAAATCCGGGACGATCCCCGAGAAATCATCCACGTTCGGGGCCTTGAAGGGACGGGCGTACGATGCGAAGACATCGAGGGTGTGGGGCATGATCCCGTAGGTGATGCCCACCTTCGGGCTCAGGCCGTCGAACCGCAGCGTCCCAACAAAGGCCGGGAAGGAAATCGCCTCTTCATACCGGAACTTATCAAAGCGGATGCCTCCGACAAGAGACAGCCGTTGGGCAAAGGTCAGGGTGTCTTCGAGATACAGGCCGAACCCCCGGCGGTTGGATTCGTCCACCGGAGAAACGCCTCGCGTGCCGGTCGTGGCCTTCTCATCCACGAGCTCAAGGCCGTTGATGAGAACGTTGGTCACCTCATCGCCGGTGAGCTCGTAGTTGGTCCGGAAACTCAAGCCTTGCGAAGGCGTGATCGTGAACAGATTGGACCGTCGGGAGTCGGCGGTCCGGTTGCGCCAGAACCAGTTGAGGACCCCCGAGACCCCTTCCCACGGTTTCACGATGAGGTCCGTGGAGACCTGGTCGGTCTCGTCGTCGAAGATGACGACGTTGCCGATGACCGCCTGCCGCCGGTCCAGTTCGACTTGGGGCAGCGTCAGGCCGCCGGGCGACTGCGTGGTGTCTGCGCTGTGCAGAACATTGACGCTGATGCGAGCCAGCTCGCCGAGCTCGGCGCCGCCGTGCGCCGTGATGGAGGTGTTGCGGGAAGAGGAGAAGTCCCGGTAGCCGTCCAGCAGGCGCCTCGTGTAGCTGACGCCGTACGTCAGCGGCTGCGTGCGGCCTCGGGCGGCCACGTGGTACTGTTGCCACCCGAACGATCCGAACTCGTAGCCCGCTTCCGTTTCGAGCGGCTTGTCCCCTCCCTGTTTTGTGGTGATATTGATGACGCCGGCCAAGGCGCCCTCGCCATAGATCGTGCCGCTGCCGCCTCGGATGATTTCGATGCGCTCGATGGCGTCCAGCGGGATGCTCTGCCAGTGGACCTCATCGCCGGTGAGGCGGTTTTGCCGCACGCCGTCGAGCAGCACCAGCGCATTGGTCCGGGAACTGTTGACGATGCCGCGGAGATTGAGGGTGCTGTCCGACCCTAACCCGAAGCCCTGCTGGTCTTGGACCACCACCCCCTCGGCGCGCCCGAGGAGTTCCTGAAGAGTGGTCGCGCCCGATTGTTTGATGTCATCGGCCGTGATCACCGTGACGTTGGCGGGGACGGTGCGTTCATCCACAAACAGGTCGGGGATCCGGAGAGGACTGGCGAGCATGGTGGTTGGCATCACCGGTTCCGCAGGTGACTGAGCGCTTGTCGTCTCCTGCGCGTTGACCGGCAGGCCTCCGCAGGCGAGCGTCACGATACACCACACACCAGACAACGACAACCGACAGCCCATGACTGCCTCCTTGCCCCATTCCCGGGGGCGTGTGGCGGAGCAAGTCGAGGGCAACAAAAAACCCCAACGGCTATCCGTCGGGGAAAAGTCCCGGTATTCTTCACCCTCGACTCGCTCCGCGAAGCGTTCGGTGACGGGCGCTCGTGACGCACGAGTCACCCAATCTTCGGGTAGGTCTTCTGGCTTCCCCTCCCTAGCGCCTTCCCATCCACCAACTCTCGTTGGCAAACAGTGGCCTTCAGCTAGGGACCAGCACTGGGGTTACAGCGGCGGGTCCGCGCCCGATTTACACGGGCTTCCCTGTTGGGTTCGCCGTTAGGCGAACAACCCAAAGATCACAAATTGTGTCGGTAGCTTAGCCAGTCTCTGGCGGCTTGTCAAGCGCCTTGCGGAAGGGAATGGCGGTTAGGGGCTCTTCGATGTGGCGGGGGCCGGCGCCGCCTCCGATGGAGGCTTGGCGGAGGGAAAGCAGATCGGGCAGTCGGTGGTGAGGCTGAGGTAGCCTTCCTTCTTGTTTTTCGGCGTCCAAAACGTCAGCAGTTCACCGAGCCCGACGGCGGTGCGTTTGACCGCCAAGCCCATGCCCTTGCCGACGCCAAAGAGGACATTACCGCTGGCATTGGCTTCCTTGGTGGGTTCCACCAGCAGCTCTGTCCATCCGAATGCGGTATTCATCGCGCCTCGGACGAGCGTCATGCCGGCGCGTTCGGAATAGGGGGCGTGTTGGTCGTTGGCTCGGTGGCAGATGGGGCAGATGGGGCGCGTCTCTTCGGCCCGCGCCGAGATGGCTGTGCCCGCAACGACCCCCAAGCTGACCCCGATCAGGATGCTCCGTCGCCACATCGTGCCCTCCGTCGTTGACGCTATTGTACCGGGCTGGTCCGGACACAGCTACTGTTTTCTCGCAGATGGGCTCGCGCCGTGTCGGTCCGGAGGGTTGACACTGCTCTTGTCTGCATGATAGCATTAAACTACAGGTGAGGAGGACGGATGGACGAGCCGCAGGAAGCCTCCCCCGGCAGCAACGGGCTGGTGGAGATGGAAGTCAGCAAGATCCGCATCGATGAGCGGCGGGGTGAGCAGGTGATTGTCCTCAAGGAGCGCGGGGGCAATCGCGTCCTGCCTATCATCATCGGGATTTCGGAAGTCACCGCGATTAAGATGAAGATCAGCGGCATCCAGCCGCCCCGGCCGCTGACCCACGACCTCTTACGGAATACGATCATCCAGCTGGGGGCGACGCTCCAGCGTGTTGTCATTAACAAACTCGAATTCAACACGTTCTTCGCCACGCTCGTCATCCAGGCGAAGGGGGGAGCCCTGGAGGAGGTCGACGCCCGTCCTTCCGACTCCATTGCGCTGGCGTTGCGGGCCGATGCGCCGATCTTCGTCGCCGATGACGTCCTCACCCAAGTCGCCTCGAGTTACGGCCTGTGATTCTCCTGTGTCATGCGAAGCAGTCAGCATTCAGCAGTCAGCTATCAGCAAGAGAACAAATCTGGTCTTTGCTGATTGCCGATCGCTAGTTGCTGATTGCTGATTGTTCATGCGTTGCTATCTCGTGCGTCATGCCCAAACCGCCTGGAACGGTGAGAACCGGCTTCAGGGGCATTCCGATCTGGCGTTAAGCGCCCTCGGCCTCGAGCAGGCGCGGCGAGTTGGAGCGTACTTCAATCAGATGCAACGGGGAGGCCGGAGGCTGTGCACGCTCTACGTCAGCCATCTTGCGCGCAGTCTCCAAACGGCCGAAGCGATCGCCGACCACACAGGACTGCGTCCGGTGGTTGAGCCGGGGTTAGCCGAGATCGGTCTGGGGGAATGGGAAGGCCTCACGCCGGAGGAAATCGATGCGCGCTTTCAGGGAGCCTATCAACAGTGGCGTCTGGCGCCATCGACCGTGACGATTCCGGGAGCTGAGCCGCTGCTGCGCTTCCGGGAGCGGGTGCGCCAGGTGCTTGCGAGGATTTTGGCGGCCAGGCAGGAGGAGGGCGACATTGCCCTCGTCACCCACGGCGGAGTGATTGCGTCAGTCCTCGCGGATTGTCTGGAGGCCGACTACGATCGTTTCTTGCGGCGGCTGGTGCTGGATAATGCGGGGGTGTCTGCGCTGAATGGCTGGATACGCCCGCCGCACATCTTGTGGGTGAACGCCACCACGCATCTTGACCCCCACCCTCCAGACGAACCCATGGCCCCCGGCTCCGGGTCGAATGGGGCTGGCGCGACCGATTCGGGCGAATCCGGCGGCGCGGGAGAGCGCGGCGGGGTTCCCTCGCCGCTGGCTACCTCTTGATCTTCTTCTTGGGTTTCCGGGCCTCGGCGATATGGATGCCGAACGCCCCCACCTTCGGTTTGGCGACCCGTTCGAAGTCCCGAAAGCGCACCGTCAGCGTCTCTGTGTGGTTGCCGGCGTTGCAGACAATTTTGTCGGAGGCGGCGAGGGTCTTTTCCGCAACGGTCGGGACGTTGTAGAGGTTGCCGAACACGGACATCGCGCCCACATCGCTATCGGGAAAGGTCCGTTTGATGTCCGCCTCGCTGGCCAGGCCCAGTTTCTTGACCTTCAGCAGCCGTTTCAGCTTGGCGAAGTCCACCAAGTAGATGGCGGGCAGCACGGCTAAGACGAGCCCCTTCTCGGTGTTGACGAGGACGCATTTGGCGAGTTGGCGGCCCGGGACGTGCTGGGAGGCGGCGATTTCCTGCGCGGTGTAGGCGGTCTTGTGCTTTTGAGTCGCGTATTTGACCTTGGACGTTCTGAGAAACGTTTTCAGGGCTGGAGCGATGGGCATGGCAGACCTCCGGGTTCCTCGGTCGACGCTACGTGTTGCCGCTGGCATCCTGCGAAGCGGCAATGGCCACATCGTAGCGAAAACTTCGAGGATTGGCAAGTCCCGGTCCGGCCGCCTCCGGCCGCGACATGTGGTTGCGAACCATAGGACGTCTCAGGTAGAATTTGACTAGTCGTGTGGTTGGGGCAAGCGGCATGGACGGCACCAGTCGACTCCGGGGGGAAATCGCGCGCCCGCTCGCGTCGTGTTGATGCGACTCTTACTGAAACTGCTGCTCATCGGCGTGCTGATCTGGTTCGGCTTTATGGTGGCCGGCTCCTACCAGGTCCGTGAGCGGCTCCTCGACACCTTTCTCGCCTACAACGCCCAGCTCCCAGGCTGGATGAGCTTCGAACAGTTCCTCGTGGCGGTGATCGTCGCCTGCCTGCTCGTCGTGATCGGTTTGCTGGCGATCGGCCTCGTCGGGTTTGTGGCCCTACGACGCGCCGTCAGCGTCGCCCGGCACCATCAGGCCGCTCAGGAAACGGCCTTGCATCATGCCCTGGACCGGCTCAAAGCCCAGGTCCAGCAGGAGTACGAGCGCCTGATCACCTTGAGCACGACCCTCACGCAACGGCTGGACAAACGCGCGATTCTCCAGAATGTGCTGCAGGCCGCGACACAGATGACGAGCCTTCCGCATGCCGACAGCGCCGTGGGGATGTGGGTGCTCGATTTCGACACCGACCGCATGCATTTTGAGACCGGGATTCGCTGCGACCAGACCCTCTTCGCCAAGACGGCGTTCGAGTTGAACGAGCAACCGCTGACCCGTCTGGTCGCGGCCAACGACGTCCTGCGGTTCGAGAAATGGCAGGACGGGTTTCCATTCCTCGTGCCGGACAAGGCGGCAAAACTGGGCTCGGCCAGCGCGATCTTGATCATTCCCTTGGTCATTGAGCGCACCGTGCTGGGCTTCCTGGTGGTGTTCTGCCACCCGGATGTGCTCAAGACGTACGAAGATGACCAGAAGTTCTTCAACGCGGCGTGGGGGCAGTTAACCCTGGCGCTGGCGATCGCGATCCAAGGGGAACTGGCGATTCGGGACCGCCTGACCGGTCTGGTCAACCAGGCCTACTTCCTCAAGCGCCTCTCGCAGGAGGTCGATCGGTGCAGTCGGTATCAGCTGACCGTTGGCCTGCTCATGATCGATATCGATGACTTCAAGGCGGTCAACGACACCTTGGGGCATCCGCAGGGCGATGCGGTGCTCAAGATCGTCTCGAAGCTCATCCGCAAGGAGGTGCGCGCCATCGATTTGGTGGGCCGCTACGGCGGTGAGGAGTTCATCGTGCTGCTGTTGGAAACCGGCTTTAGCGATGATCCGGATGCCACGGGCTCCTCCAGCGCCTTGATTGTCGCCGAGCGGATCCGCAAGGGCGTGGAGGAGGAGTTCCATGAGCTCAAGAAACCGTTGTCCGTGACCATCAGCGTCGGGGTGGCCGTCCGCCGCTTCCCCGAAGACCGTCAGATGGACGCCCACGACCTCATTCGCGTGGCGGATGAAGAGCTCTACAAGGCCAAGGCCGCCGGCAAGAACCGTTGTTGCGTCTATCTGCCCGAGGAGATTAAGAGCCCCTAACATGATAAGCATGTGGTTGCGCCGGGCGGCTGCGGCAGCGAACATGACGTGGCGGGTCCGCGTCCCGTGGTGGTCCGCAGTCGCCGGTGGCTTCCTGGCCGGCGCGACGATGGTGTGGGCGGCTCAAGAGTTGGTCTTTGTTGATTGGCGCCCCGTCGCCGAACCGCTGCAGCAGACGTCGCTGGTGATTCGACAGGATGCCAAGGGCGATGGCCGGTTCGGCGCTCCCCGGAGCGGCCACCGCCGCCATCGGGGGGTGGATATCGAGGCTCCCATCGGCACGCCGGTGCGCGTTATCCGAAGCGGGACGGTGGTGGAGACCGGCGAGCACCGGGGGCTCGGCCTGTTTGTCGGAGTGGAGCACAAACATCACCTGCGTAGCCTGTACGCGCATCTGCAGGCGGTGCAGGTTCGCGTCGGAACGCGCCTTCGCCAGGGCCAAATCATTGGGACCGTCGGCAAGACGGGCAATGCCCGTCATCGGTGGGTGACCCCGCACCTGCATCTTGAGGTCGAACGCGACAACATGCCGATCGATCCTGCCGCGCTGGGACTGACGTTGGTGGAACCGACCGACCGGAGATCTTATGGTGACGACGGCGGCGCATAAGCGGGATTACCTGCGCCCTTGGGGGACGGGGATGTGGCGGTTGTCTCTGCCCCGCAGCGGGCAGCTCCTCGCCGGGATGACGGATCGGTTCGCCGATGCGGACACGTTACCAACACGGCTGTCGAACAGCCGCGGCCTCGTGCAAGCAGAACAGGTACACGGCGCCAGCCTGGCGGCCGTGGAGGTTCCGCAGCCGCTGAGTCATCCCATTCCGGGATGCGATGGACTCGTGACGCGCCTGCGGGGGCTGGCGCTCGTCGTGCGCACCGCGGATTGTCTGCCGACCTTCGTCTGGGATCCCGTCCGGCAGCTGATCGGGCTGGCCCATGTCGGCTGGCGGGGACTGGACCGATGCCTGCCCATGCGGCTTGTGCGGTTCGCCGCTCAGTACGCCGGCAGCCGCCCC
>Ga0209515_10001383_pt1 | contig 41045 bp, 35 predicted proteins | sample Subgroupgradi54m_FD_187454 | JGI IMG/M metagenome (GOLD analysis project Ga0209515, IMG submission 187454) | Subsurface groundwater microbial communities from S. Glens Falls, New York, USA - GMW60B uncontaminated upgradient, 5.4 m (SPAdes)... ... | reverse complement strand
CGCGGGATTTTTCGCTGAATTGTAGGATGCCGTCTTTCACATCTGTAATGACGGCAATTTGTTGGATATTTTGAGCAGATTACTTCAGAAGGCTAAACAATTACCATTCGTTCTCGAAAGCGCTTTCGTCAGAGGCACAACTATATATCGGCATCAGAAAAAGTCTCCTTAATTATGTGAGGCACTATACATGGCCACGTTTTCGGATTTGACGTATTTGGCAAAGAGAAGGGGCTCGGTTTTGATGTGGCGCAGGATGTCCAGGGCCAAATCCCGGGGCGATTTGGCTTTGCGCCTGGATTCGTGGCGCATGAGTTTCCGGATCGTCCGGTTCCGGGTGCGTGCAATGATGTGGGCCACCGGGCGCGCCGGCCAGCGCGATCACGTGGCACCGGGGCCGGCTGTCAATGGCTGCGACCACGCTTCCAATGATGGCGCCAAAGCTGATGCCAAAGGTGCCTATTTTTGCGGACTCGGTTTTTTCATGCTGCGCGATCCAGTCCAGGGCTTTTAAATTTTTGATCACAGCCTTTTTTAAATAAAGCTCAATCTGGTCAAAGTTTTTCCGGAAGTCATAGGCCAGGGGATCGTGATGCAGAACCACGGCATTGAATCCTTTCCGGGCAAAGTAACGGGCAAAGATTTTTGCGATCCTCTGACCGCGGAAAATGGAATTGACCAGAATGGTGGGCGCGCGGCTATGGAGGTGCGGCTCATAAATAGTAAGTGTAAGATCCTCCTGATCTTCCGCCGGCGAGCGGGGGAAATGGAGGCGGATTTCCTTGGCTGTGAAGCGGCGGCTTTTTTTGATCCTAAGGAGCCGCGCTTCCGGAAGGCCGGACGTGTAACGGTAATATTGCCTCCAATCCTGAGGGGAGAGGAAAAGCGGTTGCGTCATGATAACTTTAAGTATAACCGATAAAAAATTCAAGGGGACCCCTAACCCATTAAAAAGAGATTAGGCGACTGGCCTGTGGGGTGGCCTCGGGTAAAATAGAGATTTCCGGGGGCCATAAAAAAAACTTGTCAGGGTGGGGTTTTTTCGATAGAATGCCCCTGTTTTTCCTATGTTGATTCGTCCGCTTGAGTTATCTGAGAGACAGCGGGTTTGTTGACTCTCAGGAATACTGGCGCCCGTAGCTCAGTTGGATAGAGCAACTGCCTTCTAAGCAGTGGGTCGCCTGTTCGAATCAGGCCGGGCGCACTCTATAAAAAATCTAAGGAAGATAACGAATTTGTCGATAATTTTTAAAAAAGCTACAAATTTGATTCAAAAGCAATGTATATAACGGCTGTTTCCTTTCGTTTTAAGTTCATTTCATGGCCAAACCAGATTGGCATCTTTATTGCTATTCCAGAATGTTAACCAACCCAAATGGAGGGAGTTTATGAGGAAAATCATGTCACTATTCACCGTAGTTCTTTTTGTAATGCTCACCCTGTCGCCGGGGATCTTACGGGCCGATGAACCCGTGGCCACGGCAAAGGACCTTGAACAGGTCAATAGCCAGTTGCGCGATCAAATTACCGATTTGCAGAACCGGCTCAAGGGTCTTGAGAACCGGTTGAGTAATGCGGAAAAGAGGCCCAGCGCTGCGCCTTCCTATATTCCCTCACCGTCTGGAAAAGCCGAGGGCGGCATGATCAAGACTCTCGAGGATATCAATATGAGCGGGTTTCTTGATACCTCGTACAATCTGAACACGAATCGTCCGCAAAAGGCTGGCACCAGTGCCGGGACGAATAATCTGAGAACCTTTGATACGCGTGACAATAATTTTGACCTTAACGCTTTTGAACTCGATTTTGAGAAACTCGCTCCTGCCACGGGAGGTGTCGGGTTCCGGGCCGATTTGGCTTATGGCCTTAACGCGGCTGTCACCGATGGAGCTGGACTCAACTTTGGCGGCGCAACGGGTGTTGTCGACGAGTTTGACCTTCAGCAGGCCTATGGAGAATTGAATATTCCCATCAATGGCGGTCCTGTCCTTGGCGACAAGATTAACATCAAAGCCGGTAAGTTTGTGACTATGGCGGGTTCTGAAGTGATTGAGTCCAAGGACAACTGGAACATTTCCCGTTCCACGGCTTTTGGTTTTGGCATTCCTTTCACCCACACGGGTATTCGTTCTTCGGTTGATCTGGATGGGGGAAAGGGTACCTTGACCCTGGGTCTCAACAATGGTTGGGATTTGGTGCGGGATACTAATAATTACAAGACCTTTGAAGGTGGGTTGTCTTGGAAGCTCACGGATGCTTTGAGCGCCTCGACAGCGAATTATCTTGGCAAAGAGTCGCAGACGGATGCGAATACCGCCGCCATTACCGATGAGATGCGTTTTCTGTCGAGCAATGTACTGACCTGGAAAACCCCCGTTGAGAAATTGACGCTGATGGGTAACTGGGACATTGGCAATCAGAGAAACGTGGCAGCTATTACAGCCGGAGCGCTTAACAATCCCAAGGTCAGAAGAGACGGGATGTGGCATTCCTATAATCTTTACGCAAAGTATGACCTCTCGGATAAGATGTATCTTGCCTACCGCGGAGAGCTTTTTGAAGACAATGATTCGTTCCGCACTTATGGGACGACCACGCCGCGCAGGGCTAGAAGGTTCTGGGGACATACTTTTACGTTGGATTACCGGCCCTACAAGAATTTCATCTCCCGCTTGGAGTATCGTATGGATACTTCGGATGCGGGGATTTTTGATGTGACGACCGGCGGTTCCACGGAAGGCCAGGCAAGCCAGTCAACGTTTGGCACGGAGCTGATTTATCTGTTCTAAGCTGATTCATAGGAGAAACGAAGAAGTAGAAATTCTAAAAGTGTTTTAGGGCGGGGCCTTCTCGAGAAACTTTTGATCCCTTCCCTCCTCTCAAAAGGTAAATCATAGAAGGCCTCTCTCATTCCGCCTATCCCGTTGTAAATTACAAGGGGGTAGCGGTGTCTGTAAATCGAAGAGGATCGGATGAATGATATTCATTCGATTTATTCAAATGAAAAGGAGGTTCGCATGTCGACGTTGGTTACAAAAAAAGACAGGGATGAGGAGAGGATAGAAAGAGCCCTTCCTCAGAGTCCTGAAGATGTCAGGCGTTACGTGAAGGAAAATGGCATCGAAGTGGTCGACTTCAAATTCAATGATCTTCCCGGTCTGTGGCAGCATTTTTCCATTCCGGCCGCGGATTTGATCGACTATGATGATATTGAAGAGTCCATTTGGGTGGACGGCATTGGTTTTGATGGGTCCAGTATCCGCGGATTTCAGAAGATTCAGGAAAGCGACATGATTTTGATTCCTGATCCTTCGACCGCGATTCTTGATCCGGTTTGCACCCGCCCCACTTTGAGCGTGATTTGCGATATTTATGATCCGGTAACACGAAAGCCGTATAGCCGAGATCCTCGTTACGTCGCTAGAAAAGCGGAAGAGTATTTGAAGAAAACAAAGATAGCGGATACGAGTTTCTGGGGTCCGGAAGCGGAGTTTTTCATTTTTGATGACATTCGTTTCGACCAGACGGAAAACAGCGGCTATTATTTCGTGGATTCGATTGAGGGAGCCTGGAATACGGGAAGGGACGAAAAGCCCAATCTCGGCTATAAGCCGCGTTATAAGGAAGGGTATTTTCCGGTTCCTCCGCATGATTCCCTGCAGGATATCCGTACGGAAATCATGCTGACCCTGAGACGGGCCGGTGTTCCTGTCGAAGTACATCACCATGAGGTGGCTACGGCAGGGCAGTGCGAAATCGATATTCGCTACAGCCCTCTGGTGAAAATGGCTGACAATTTGATGATGTACAAATATGTCATTAAGAACGTTGCGCGCCGATACAACAAGGTAGCGACTTTCATGCCGAAGCCGCTTTTCAAGGACAATGGATCAGGCATGCATGTCCATCAGAGTCTCTGGAAAGGTGGCAAGCCGCTATTTTTTGACGCCAAGGGTTATGCGTTGACCAGTCAGCTTTGCCGCTGGTACATTGGCGGGCTCTTGACACATGCCGCTTCGATTCTGGCTTTTGGGGCACCGACAACCAACTCTTATAAAAGATTGGTTCCTGGATACGAAGCACCGGTCAATTTGGTCTATTCTGCAAGGAACCGTTCGGCTGCTTGCCGGATTCCGATGTATAGTTCGAATCCAAAAGCAAAAAGAATTGAGTTCCGTCCACCCGATCCTTCCTGCAATCCGTACCTTACATTTGCTGCGATGTTGTGTGCAGGACTTGACGGCATCCAGAATAAGATCGATCCCGGTGATCCGATCGATAAGAACATTTACGAGCTGGATGAAAAAGAAGCCAAGAAAATCAAGAGCGTGCCGGGCTCTCTCGAAGAAGCTTTGCAGGCTCTTGAGAATGACAATGAGTACCTTACGAAAGGCGGTGTCTTTACGAAGGATGTCATTGAGACTTGGCTGGAGTACAAGCGGACCGTCGATATTGAGCAGGTTCGCCTGAGACCCCATCCTTGGGAGTTCTACCTGTATTTTGATGTGTAAACCCTTGTCATTTGACAAGGCGTTTTAATTAAGCCAAAACCCCCATTCAATCGCAAGGCTGAATGGGGGTTTTGCTTTATTGACAACCTCTAGGCCCTATTGTATATTCGCCCATGGTTAAATCGGATCAGTGGATCAAAAGGATGGCTCTGGAATGCGGCATGATCGAGCCTTTTGAAGAGTCGCAGGTCAGAAGGGGAATTTCCTTTGGTCTTTCCTCCTACGGTTATGACATCCGCATCGCGGATGATTTCAGGGTTTTCAATGTCTCCCGCTGCTCGTTAATGGATCCCAAGAATTTTGATGAGAACGCGTTTGACCATTTAAAGCAAGATAGCTGTCTTATCCCGCCGCATTCATTTGTCTTGGCTAGGACTTTGGAATATTTCAGAATTCCCAGAAATGTGATCACGCTTTGTGTCGGAAAGTCGACTTACGCGCGCTCCGGTGTGTTGGTGAATGTGACACCTTTTGAGCCGGAATGGGAGGGTTTTGCGACCCTGCAGATATCCAACACAACCCCTGTTCCAGCAAAGATTTATGCAAATGAAGGAATCGGGCAAATCCTTTTTTTTGAAAGCGATGAGGTTTGCCGGATTTCTTACCAGGACAAAAAAGGGAAGTACCAGAAGCAAACGGAAATCACCCCTTCCAGAATTTAGGCGTGGCAGGCTACCCTGAGAAGTATTTTGAATTTGTAGAGCTCTTTAACAAGAAAAAGTTTTTTGAGGCGCACGAAGCGCTTGAAGCAGAGTGGCACCGGCAAAACCGGCGGAATGATTTTTATAAAGGCCTTATCCAATTAGCCGCCGCGTTTGTCCATGTCCAGAAGCTGAATATTTCCGGCGCAAAAAGTTTAATAAAAACCTCTAAAAAATATTTAGATCCCTGCTTCCCGCGTTATCAAGGCGTTGATCTCAAAAAACTTTTTGAAGAAACAGAAGTTATAATGAAAGAATTGGTATCCCGGCAAGAGGTCCGGCGGGATCTGAAATTTCCAATGATTGAACTTGGGGACTAAAAAAGGAGATCGGGTCATATGAAATGTTCTGCGGTTCTTAAGACGGAGGCAAAAGGAAAGTGGGATGCCCTGGTCATCGGGTTTTTTGAGGGAGAGAAAGATTCCTTGACCGTCCTCGGAAAACTGGACCGTCCGCTCAAGGAACTTTTTAAGCATGCGCTCCAAACTAAAAAATTTCAGGGGAAAGAACGTGAGATTTTTTTTACCTATGCTCCGGGACTAAAGAATACCCGTGCTGTCTATTTTGCTGGGTTGGGCAAAAAGGAGAAATATGATGCCGAAAAATTCAAGGGTCTGGTGAGCCGCCTTTTAAAGCATGCGGAAGCTCAAAAGTTTGCAACGCTTGCCGTGGAGCTCAAGACGGTTGCCCCGCAGAAAACTTCTTCCCATGATCTGGGACGAGCGGTCGAGGAGGCGCGGGTTCTTTCCACGTTCCGGTTTGACAAATACAAGTCCAAGCCGGAGGAGCGGAAAGAAATCCAAGCGTTGGATCTTCTCTGCGACGAGGGACTGGAGCGCAAGGAAGTTCAAAGCGGAATCCGTTTCGGAAGATGGGTGGCTGAAGCCGCGAATATCGCCAGATCGCTCGCGAGCGAGCCGGCCAATCGGCTCACGCCGAGAGTTCTGGCGGCTCGGGCTGAAGGGATTGCCAAAGAGGCCGGTCTCACGTGCAAGATTTTGAATGAGAATGAAATTAAAAAGCTCAACATGGGCGGGCTTCTCGGCGTGGCGCAAGGTTCCCATGAACCTCCCCGGTTTATTATTCTTGAAACCGATGTGAAAAATAAGTCGCAGAAACCGGTGGTGCTTGTCGGCAAGGGCATTACCTTTGACAGCGGTGGTATTTCCCTGAAACCGGCTAATGACATGGAAAAAATGAAATACGACATGTCGGGAGCCGCGGCGGTGATTGCGGCTTTGTCTGTCGCAGCTAAAATGGACTTGCCGTTTAAGGTAATCGGTTTGGCGCCGACCTGTGAAAATCTTCCGAGCGAGCGGCCTCAAAGACCGGGAGATATTGTTACCATTTCCAATGGAAAGACGGTTGAGGTGATCAACACCGATGCCGAGGGCCGGATGATTCTTGCGGATGGCCTGAGTTATGCGACCAAATACAGTCCGCGCTACATCATTGATCTTGCAACACTGACCGGTTCATGCCGCGCCACCTTTGGAGAATACGCCATTGGGATGATGGGCAATCACCGGGCTCTCCTTGACGCACTGAAGGATGCGGGCGAGAAAAGCGGCGAGCGTTGCTGGGAATTGCCGCTTTGGGACGAATACCGTGAGCATATCAAAGGTGAATTCGCAGATTTGAAAAATGTAGGCAAGGGTACGGCCGGTGCTATTATTGGCGGCAAATTCCTGGAAGAATTTGTGGATAATCTGCCTTGGGCGCATCTGGATATCGCGAGCACGGGCTGGTTTGACGAGAATCACGCCTATATTTCACGCGGACCGTCGGGCGCAGGAGTGCGAATCCTCGCTCAATTTTTAAAGGATCTCGCCTAATTTTTGTCTGCTAGGGAAGGCGTGTGATGCTTTTCAAACCGGGAGAGTGCGAGATACGCCGCTGGAACCACGAAAAGAGTCAGAAAAGTTGATACGGTCACTCCGCCGATGACCGCAATGGCCATGGGAATTCTTGTTTCCGCGCCCGGGCCGAGCGCAAGGGCAGGCGGCACGGCCGCCGCGATGGTTGAGATCGAAGTCATCAGAATGGGCCGTAGCCGGATGGGGCAGGCCACGGTCAACGCCTCCTTGATATTCATGCCTCTTTCCCGCATTTGATTTGTAAATTCCACCAGAAGAATCGAATTTTTTTTCACGATTCCCATCAGAAGAATCAGGCCGATCATGCTGAAAATATTGAGCGACTGATGGCCCATCCACAGGGACAGGAATGCGCCGGACAAACTGAACGGCAGGGCCAGCAGCACGGTCACAGGATGAATCAGGTGGTTGAACTGGGAGGCCAGCACCATATAGGAAACGATAATCCCGAGCCACAGGGCAAAAAGCAAACTCTGGAACGATTCCTTAAAGGTCTGGCTGGTGCCGCTGAAAACCGCGCGGTAGCCCTCGGGAAGGATTTTGCGGCTGATTTTCGCCGCTTTTTTGATCGCATCGGCCTGGGATTTGCCTCGTCCCACATTGGCAAAAAGACCGATGGCTCTTTCGCGGCCCCGGCGGGTGATGGCAAGAAGGCCGGGCTTTTGTTCCAAGGTCGTTACATCCGCAAGCCGCACCATTTCACCCCGGTTGTTCCACAAAGTAAGTTTCAGAATATCCTCGGGCAGCAAGCGCTGCTCTCTCATCACCCGGACACGCACGTCGTAACGCCGGTCGTCCTTGGTGAATTTGGCGACACGCTCCCCGCCGATCATCGCGTTGATGGTTTGGGCAATAGTGTGTATGCTGACTCCGCGATCGAAGGCCTTATCACGGTCCGGGACCACGTGTACTTCCAGCATTCCGGAAAGATAATCCGTGTCCACATCTTCGAAAAGATTGTTTTGTTTCATTTCATTCTGGATGGCCTCCGCGTATCCGGCCAGTTTTTCCCAATTCGGCCCCCGGATGGTAAATTCAATTGGAAAACCGCGCTGGGCCGCAAAGCCGCGCATGGAAAGGTCCTGGAGAATGGCTTTCACGTCAGGGATTTTGTTAAAGTCCTCGCGTGAACGGGCCATGATTTCCTGCTGGCCGAGGCGCCGATGTAAAACCGGATCCACGGGCCGGTCCTTGGGCTGTTTAAGGGTGACGAAAAGCATACCCGAGTTTACCTCGCCGCCTCCAAACCCGCCGACGGCCGAGTAGTATCGTTTGAATTCAGGGGTTTTCATGGCCAGCTGCTCAACCTGCTTCATTTTTTCATTGGTAAATTCCATGGAGGAACCGATGGGCGTTTTGATGCGCACGAGGAACATACTCTGGTCCTGGGCGGGCACGAATTCCTTTCGAATCAGGGGGATGCATCCGAGTGACAGAAAGAAAAATAGAAGGGAACCGAGCAGAACCTTTTTTTTGTTCGCGAGCGTGATAACCAATATTTTGCGATAGGACTCCGTCCAGCGTACCATCCGATTTTCAAACCAGGACCCGATTCGCGACCCGTGGCTAGAAATTTCAAGGAATTGCGAACAACGCATGGGAGCGAGCGTCAGCGCCTCAAGCAGGGAAAGCAGCACGGCGGCCGATATCGTGATGCCGAACTGGAAGAAAAATTTTCCGATAATGCCTTTCATATAAGCCACAGGAAGAAAGATCGCGACAATGGCGATGGTGGCGGCAATGGCGGCAAAGGTGATTTCCCTTGCACCGCTCAAGGCGCCGCCGCGCTGGGTTTCGCCCAGTTGCCTGTGGCGCACAATATTTTCAAGCACCATGATAGCGTCATCCACCACAATACCGATGGCGAGCGACAGCCCGAGCAGGGTAAAGGTGTTCAACGTGAAATGCATAAATCTTAATACAATAAAAGTTCCCAGAATGGAGGTGGGAATGGCGAGCAAAATGTTGAGTGTGCTGCTCCAAGAGCCGAGAAAAATCCAGCACACAAGCGAGGTGAGCAGGGCGGAAAGGATGAGCGTGAAAATCAATTCATGCACCGAATCCTCGATAAAACGCGTGCTGTCAAAATTGATCCCGAGTTCATATCCTTGGGGAATATCTTTTTTGATTTCCGCCATGCGCTTTTTGACCCGCCGCGCCACATCCACGGAATTGGCTCCGCGCTGTTTGCGGATTCCGAGCCCGACTGCGGGTGTGCCCAGCACCCGTGAGATCCGCCGCACATCTGCAAGACCGTCTTCGATAGTCGCGACTTCTTTCAGGGGAAGGGGCTTATAGATCGGCTGGCCGGCGCGTTGATAAATCATTATTTTTTCAAATTCTTCAACTGACCGGGCTTCGCCCATGGCGCGGACATTGGATTCCTTTTGATCTGTTTCAAGCCGGCCGGCCGGTATCTCAACGTGTTCATCCTGAATGGCGCGTATCACATCCTCGACCGTGAGCTGATACGCTTCAAGTTTCGTGGAATCCAGCCATACGCGCAGGTTCCGCTCCAAAAATCCTCCCAGGAATATTTCGCCCACTCCCGCAACGGTTTTAAACTTGTCCTTGAGCTCGCGGTCCACAAACTCCATAAGTTCGCGGAGAGGCCGAGTGCTGGTGACGGAAAGCCACATGATGGGTTGATCTTCGGGATTCGCTTTGGTGATAACCGGCGGATCAATTTCATTCGGCAGCCGGCGCGCGGCCTGGGAGAGTTTGCTTTGGACTTCCTGAAGCGACACATCGATGTCTCTTTCCAGTTCAAATTCAAGGGTGATGGTGGCCTGGCCTTGCCGAGTTGAGGAAGAAACATCCTGAAGTCCCTGGATTCCCATCACCGCATCTTCGATCACGTCCACCACGTCGGTTTCCATGACTTCGGGCGCTGCGCCTTCCCAGGTCACATCCACAGTCAGCACGGGAAAGTCCACGTCCGGCATCTGGCCGACGCCCATGCCCTGAAAACTGATGAATCCGAAGAACATCAGTCCGACCATCAGCATCCAGGCAAAAACCGGATTACGGATGGAAATTTCCGAAAGATTCACAGGGTCTCCCCCATCGCCACTTTAAGATTCCAGTAGTTTTGCTTCATTTGATAATGCGCCTGATTGGCCTCGCGTCGGGCCTGGTGAAGCGACTCAAGCGCCGACAAGACGTCGAGGTTATTGACCAGATTGTGGGCATAATCCTCCTTCTGGAGGGTGAAATTTTCTTCAGAGGATTTTACGGCTTCCTTAAGGGCCTTGGATTGATCCTTGGAAGCCATCCAATTTTGAAAAGATTCCTTGATGTCAAGCTCGGCCTGGCGTTTGGCCAGCGAATAGGAAAGTTTGGCTTTTTTCCAGTTGCTTCTGGCGCCCTTGATTTTACCCAGGGTTTCGCCCCCTTTGAAAAGAGGAACATTGATTTTGAAGAGAAGATCCCAGTCAATGGGATCCTGAAATCCATCACGCTTCTGATATTGATTGTTTACCAGGGAAATATCGGGCCATAAGCTGCTTTGAGCCACCACCACGCCGTTCCAGGCGGTTTTTACGGCCTGCCTGAAGGCCTCCACATCGGGGCGTTTTTCGGCCGCGCCCAGATAAGCGTCCAGTGCCTCCGGCCTGTTTCCGATGATTTCGATATCCTTGAGCTGATTTGGCTCCACGGGGCTACCGATGAGAAATTCGAGAATGTGCTTTGCGACGGCCAAAATCCCCTTGGCTTGGGCGAGTTCGGACTCAATGACTCTCATCCGTGACTCTGCGCTCACTGTTTCGCTATGGCGCGAACGGCCTATTTTCTCGCGTTCCCACAAATCGCCCATTCTCTCGTTGAACAAATCATGGATTCCCTGGATGATTTCAACATCTTTTTGATACCGCAGAACATCATAAAAGGCCCTGCTCACGTCGAGGAAGAGAAGCTGCTCGGCCCGGACTCGCTCGCCGATCCGCTGCTTTTTGAGACTGCCGGCCCCCTTTATGGCGCCCAGGGCTTTGAATCCCTGAAAGAGGGGCTGGCTTATGACAAATTCCCGGTCCCGCCGGTTGGGAGCGTTAAAGGTTCCGCCCACCGAAGAACCATCGCCTCCCGATTTTACAACTTTTTGCCGGCGATAATTCATGACAAAGTCGGCATCTCCGATCACCTGGGCGGTTGCTGCGAGAAAATCGGCCTGCGTCGCGTCAACGATCTCGTTACGGATGGCGATCGTCTCGCTTCGTTTCAAGGCCAGCTTGAAACAATCTTCGAGGGTTAGGGAAATCAGCTGTTCCCGACCAGATTTTTTGGAAGCCACTTCGGGGGAGGAATTTTCAAGAGGCGGTTTTCGGGCCATGGCAAGGACTTGGCCGGGCAGCGCCGAAAACATAACGGCAAGGGTGATTAGGCCGTACAAAAGTGCTTTGCCTGGTTTGGTCATGGGAGTGTTCATGTTGCCGATAAAATTTTTTCGAGTTCCTCAATCAATATTTTGTAAAACCGTTTGATAATTTCTTTTTCTTCAATGGAAATTCTGGAAACCGTGCGCGTGATAAATTCAATGAAATCCTTTTGAATGCTGCGTACCGCGGAAGTACCCCTTGAAGTCAGTTTAATGAGGAGAATACGGCGGTCCTTGAGATGAACCTTACGGGTCAGGAATTTTTTTCTTTCCAGCCGGTCCACGAGACGGGTGATGGCCGGTTTCGTGATATGGAGGTGTTTGGCAAGCTGATTCATGGGCATTTCGCCTTCCTGGGACAGGGCTGTGAGCAGGTTGTATTGCTGGAAAGTGATTCTTTTGCCGCACAGGACCAGACCGAAAAAACGGGCAAAGCGGGCCTGGACGCCGCGCACAAGGATTTGAAATTCAGAATCTTCCTGGTTCATGTGGTATTAGTTAACTATATTAACTGTTAATTAGGTTAACTAATACCACATGAAGGAAAGGTTGTCAAGGTCACCCTCGAAGAGGTAATTCTTCTTTGCGAATCGTGAAGAAATGGATATAATCCTGCATCCTTTCGCGGTGGGCGTAGCTCAACCTGGTTAGAGCCCCAGATTGTGGATCTGGTTGTTGGGGGTTCAAATCCCCTCGCTCACCCTTTTTGTTACCCTCCCGCGAACCGGGACACACTCGGATCCACATGCGGGTTCGGGCCCCGGTAAGACGCGGGCAGAATTGATATGCTCCCCAGGACTTGCCAAGTCCATACCGTTGTCTGAGGGCTTGGCCTTTTTGGATTTGGTTAAGGTCTTGTCGTAGCCCTCGGCAAGCTGCCCCAAACAATCATTCCAGATTTCAGCGTTGGATCCCCCGGCAAACGGCCTTCCGAATAATCCCACGTCCAATCTTCCGATTCCTTTCTTTTTATCTGCAATGTGGCAAACAACGTAATTCACAAAGCGGGGAAGAATGGCCTTAATTCTTTCGGGATGGTTTTGATTTAACAGGAATATCTCGTTAAAAAGAGTGAGGGTTTGAATTTGGTCGTGCGCGGCGCCAGCTTGCGCCTTTTCCGCCCGGATTTCCTGCTCCAAACGTTTCTCTTCCAAAGCAAGTTCCTTTTCCTGCCGGTCAAGGGATTCCAATTTGTCCTTCAGCGCATCTAATTGAGATACACCTTTTTTGGCCAAGATATCCACGAGATTCGATGTCTGGGTGCGGATATCCTTCAGACGCTCTTTTAGCTGGTTCTGATCGTTTTTGAGGGATGAAATCCGGGTGGAGGTGGCTTCATTGGCCCGCCCGACCACCCGTTCAATGGTGGCCGAATCAAGACGAAGTTTTTTGATGAATTCGATAATGGCACTATCAATCGTTTCTCCGGGCAAATAAATTTCCTCGCAATCGATTCCTTCGGTCTTGTCGGCCTTGGTACACATGTAATAAGGGTAATAATGGCCCTTTCGGCCTATTGCAGGGCGGGGAGACATACTGGAATGACAGCGATGGCATTTGAGGAGCCCCTGGAACAAGTAAACATAGCTTTTCGTAAGACGTGTCGGACTATGATTGGTGTTCCGGTTCCTGTGAAGAATTTTCTGAATCTTTTCATGCGTAGACAGGGACCGGAGGGGTTTCCAGTTGCCTGCAAGGGTTTGACCGTCGTATTCCTGACGGCCCGTGTAGCGAATATTTTGAAGAATGCGGGAAACCTGCGGTTTCGAATAGGTCTTTTTCCTCGGCGTCTTGAATCCTTTTTTATGCAGTTCTTGAACGACCCGATCCACGCTTTGATGCAAAAGATACAATTTGTCGATTAGGTGAAGGTGCTTTTTATAAACCGGGTGAATTTCCAGGGTTGTTTTTCCGTTTCCGTCTTTGACCGCTTGATAACCTACGGGCGGGCTGCCGAGAGGCCGGCCCTGGCTTGCATGTCTCCGGGCTGTCTCAATACTGTACTGGGCAATTCTTTCCGCCTGCCATTGGGCCAGATTCGCGTGATTCCGCATGATCATCTGGCCGTCGGGCGTTGAGGTGTCAATGTCGAGATCCAGACAGACAAGCGCTACTTCGCTTTCGTTGAATTCTGCTGAAATATTTATGTAGTCTTTAACATTTCGCGCGATACGGTCCAGCTTTGTCACCACAATAACATCGATCAAACGCGCTTTCGCAAGTTCCAGTGCTTTCGCCAGCCCAAGCCGCCCCTCCCGTTTCGTCGCCGTCCGCCCGCGTTTGGCTCCGTCCCGGTCTTCATTTTCAACGTAGAACTCGACTAATCTCCACTCCTGCGGAGAGTTGATGCTCGCCTTGGCCTTAGCCCAATTCGCTATCACTTCGCGTTGGTGCTCAAGAGATTCACCGTGTTTGGCCTGCTTGTCTGTGGATACCCGCGCAATTCCAAAGACTCGTACCGTGTCCAGATCTTTAAAGTGATGAATCGTGGTGACTCTGCTCCACTTCCTGGATTTTCTTTTGATCATTTGGCTCCTCCAGATTATTCGTCCGGATAACATTATATGCTTTAATTTTGTCAGTGCAACCCAAATGTTGTAAATGTTGCTCGGGGTTGTCGTCTTTTTTATTGAGACCCGCGGCCCTTGCTTTCTCCAAACACGTCTCGGCCCAGACAATCCCCATAATCTCGATAAACTCTTCGAGCCGTTCTTCGTCAGACAATTGAGTATAAGGATTGAAAGGATTTTCCTTTAAATCAGGATAGGCCTCCGGCGGCACGAGCCTTACTTCAAAACGGTAAGGCCCGGATTTTCTTTTTTTATGCCTTGAAGTTTTGCTCTGAATGGAACTTTTTAGCAAACGTTGCACCTCCTTAAAAGGATTCGTTGTCTTCATGATGGCGCTCCTCATCGCCATACATTGGGGGATCCACGGGCGGGTCGACGGAGGGGCCTCCGCCCTCTTCTGCATGCCAGTCTCCTCCATCATCGGTTTTTCCGCCTCCGCCTTTGGGCCTGGGAATGAAAGGCTTCTTGTCCTTCCAGCTTTCATCGGGTTTGGGCGAGATGATCTTTCTTAGGAGTCCCCTTTCCAAATCCCTCAGGGTCCCTTTTCTGGCATCCCGGATAAGTTGTTTAACGGGAATGGCTCTCGTCCTAAACCTGAAGACCGCCTGGTCTTTCTTCTCGAAAAGCTCTTCCCGGGTGATGCAATAAACATTCGGGAGATCCCAGAATTTGTCCTCGAGTCTTCGGATGCTGCCCTCAGATTCCGTAATGTAGAGGATAAAGTCATAATGTTCCCTGCGCTTATAACGCTCAAAGATCTCCTTGTAACGCTCAACCGTTTTCTCGGTCCGTTCGTATTCGATGGCAAAGGCCGCTCGCTGGGTGACAATGAGGGCATCGGGGCAAGCGCCACGCGGCTTGATGGAGCGGATCACCCTTTCCGGGACGTAGATCCCAATCCCGAGGTCTTTAAAGAAAATCCAGAGCCGGATGAGCACCCTGTCATGCCGGTAATTGGCGAATTCCTTGTCCTTGGAAAGTCCCATGGCATGGCGGATTCCTTCGTTCCTGAGAAGCTTGGCGGCCTTTTCAGTGGGGATGTACAAATCCTTGGCCTCGACCGGGATCTTTGTGGCCGCTATGTATCCTGCTTCCATGAACTTAAGAAGCTTCCGGTAAGGATACCGCCTCGGATTCGTACCCTTCTTGAAAAAAGCATCCCGGAAATCAATCCGGTTCAGGTGTTTAAGATAAATCAACCAGCTCAACATCTCAAAATCCCGATAATTGAATCTCACAAAAGTTCACCTCCAGAAGAATGTTATTGGAACCGCAACCCTTCTCCTGCCACGCAGACGACAACTTCTTTTCCCAACCTCTCCATCTCACACATGTTGAGAGGGAGAGGTTGGGAAAAAAATCGATGACGTTCTGCGAGGCGGGGAAAGAAGTTGCGGAAATAAATATGGGGACAGGCCAGACCCCGAGGTTTGTCCCCATCCGTGTGTAGACCCTGAAAATCAGGCAGAGGCAAAAAAATGCGTCTCTTTGACACAGCCACCGCTGGTTCCGGCTCAAAGTTCACTTTAGTTCTCCTTTCCGCAAGAGACGGCGAAAGGCCGTCCTCCGTATGTTTGTCCCGATTGATCTCCTCAGAGCATTGGGCAAAAACAGGGGGTCTTGCGTCAGGAAGGTGTACCTTTTTAAGAATTTTTTTATTTGCCAATGGAACACGTTAAACACACCTTGATAAGGCCCTCCATAGTATTGGTCCAAACGGGCAGGGTTTGGATCAGGCATTCACAGATTTGGGGGATTTTTTTTTGCCAATGGGCGCACTGTCTTTGACAACAACCCACCGTAAGGACCCAAAGTCGAAAACAACCCCTCATGGGAGGTGGGTTTACGACACGGGCGTTCACAGAAACTGGACGTTTCTATACTGAAAATATTTTTTCAGCCCGCAGCCAGCTCGTATTTCCAGTACCTTCTCCCTTCCTTCGGCTTTAGCGCCGTGATAGCCCCAGGTTTCGGACTGGGCTTTGATTTTTTATAGGGTCTCTCATGGGAGGTGGGTTTACGACAGGGTCGTTCACACTTTTCGAACATTTCTAAGTTCAAAATATTTTTTTCTGAATTCTTGGGGAATGTTTTATGAGGGAGAACCTGCATCTGGGCATGCCGGACTTTTCGGTCGACTACGGTCTCGAGGTCAAATTTTATGCGAGAGAGCGTAGTCGAGCAGATGGTAGCCCCAAAAATAGTGTGGAGGGGGCGAAACCACAAGGCAGGCCCGGATCCGCGACCAGCGGTAAGGTATCCTTAAAGATAAAGATTTTTAGAATTAAGAGCGAGAAGAGCGACCTGCTAAAGTCCAACTATTTTTTAGTCCGGTAAGAGTTCCGGAAGGATAAATAGGGTCTACTAAAAAAAGGGTCTTATCATTTTAAGTCCTTTGAGATCAAAGAAATAGGGCTTAAAAAACGGGTGAGGGCGTGTTAAAACTGCACGATCATCCGTACATTGCGGACGAAGTGTCATTGCAAGTTGAAGAGGGTTCCGCCATTTATATAAGTCTATGCCTTCATATTGGCTTATCTGCATTTGAATAAACTCATCTCATATACATTTTGAAGTATTCTTCATGAAAATTTACCAGTCACAAAAAAATCCGTTGACTTCGGCTGGATGACGCTTCGCTTCGTCAGAGCCCGATTCGGTTTTTATACATTTCTCATTATTATCTTGCCTGCTATGTTTACCGTTATCAGAATAAAAATCTTTGCCGGCCATGTCGACAAAAATTCCCAAGTTGAGCCCCCTATAAGGATATTCACTTAAATCCGACCTGCCCATGGATGAACCATAATAAAAGTCATTTCCACCTTCATCGATAAAGGTCGCTAATGAATTATTCATTCCTGCGCCGCCTGAATCTTTGTAAAGGCCAGTATAAACGTCGTTCTCTGTGCCACCGTCTACAAACGACGCTATGCCCGTATCAACCGAAGCTCCAGCACCCTGCCCGTCTATAACATGATAACGATCTTCTCCAGCTAGATCGAAAAAGGCTCCAAATCCTCTGTGGGCCGAAGCCCCCATGACATAATGAACACCCAAATATAAATCGCTGCCCTTTTCATCATAAAGAATACCAATCCCCTGATTCCAGCCGGCACCTTGAGCAATTATGGTAGAAGAATAAACATCGTTCCCATTCAAATCGATTAGCAGACCCACTCCTCTGTCTCCAATTCCAAAGCCCTGAGATAAAGCATCGGAAAAACCCGGTGACTGTGCGCTTGATTCTGTCGGATTATTTGCAGTGTAATAAACATCATTCCCTTCATTATCGAGCAGTAATCCAAAACCCTCTTGCTTGGTTCGGGCAACATAAGCATCACGGGTATCTTCCAGTGGGAAGAAATAACCCGCAGCTCCTTGAGAATATTGATAGCTTACATAACGATCCTGCCCACTTTTATCCCACAAAATTCCAACGCCGTTCAAACCTCCGTATCCTTGAGCTCTTTTCGATCCCACATAGATATCATCCCCCTGAACATCAACAAGCATTCCAAACCCGTTTACCGCTGCTCCTTGCGAAATATCTCCTTTTTCATCGAGATATTGGTCATTTCCAGCCAGATCAATAACGATTCCTGTTCTTAAAGGAAACTTTCCCGCAGCAACCGCCCCGTCATAGGTATCATCACCTCCAAAATCAATAATCAAAATAAAATTATTATTTGCATCTGCCTGATAGAAATTCTTCCCCTGATCGCCAATGGCAATGACAATCTTCGGATCTGTGACAGATTGAAGAGTGACATTTTTTATTGTTGATTTCGGTATGCTCTGAAGCTGTGAAATAAATATTTTATCAATCGCATCAGCAAAGACCCGTGCCTGACTCAAGGTTGTTTCAAAATCTGTTGCACTGATTAACTCGATCTGATCCAGCAACTGCTGAATGACTTCTTTGAGGGGAGGATCCAAAGCATCCAGATTAAATTTTAAAGCCATTGAGGAAGCGGGCATCTGCTTTGGTGCAGGGAACATCTTTTTAATAATCCTATCGATTGCCTCAGGGGGTGTTTTTACATCTTCCACAAGACTCAAACTAAAATCTGAAAAGGAAAGAGGCTTTTGTAAAAGAGAACCCTTTGTTTTGGTCGAAAAATCGTTCCCATGAGTAGCTGCCCCCTCAAAAGATTGAAACTGCTGTTCAAATTTATTCAACTGTTTTTGGATCAATCGAAAATTTTGAGATTCACCAACAGCTTTTTCAAGAATCTCTTCATGGCTGGCAAAACACTCGTTAATAAAAATGCCCAAGAGCAAAAGAATCCCGAACGCAACGGTAACTTGAAACCCGCGCCTCACAACTCTCCTTTAAATGCATTATCGAGAATGAAGGAAAGGAAGGCATCGGGTCCAATATTCGAACCGGCAGGCAATGGCATCTCTGATGCAACTTTTGCGGTGCAATTCGTCTGTGATGTTATCTTTGACTGGCCCATAGAACGAGAATTATCAAGGGCGGCGCCCAAATTAAAATACCAAAAACAATAACTGAAAATCGAAACCCGATCCTTCCTGGCTGTTCCAGAGTCTCTTGATGTGCCCAGTTGGGATCAAGTAGTCCCATTGCAGTTTCTAAGCTTCGGCGTCTGTCTTGGTTCCTTACGGCCATGATTTCACAGAACGCATGAAAGATAGTGGCAAAAAGTGCAATTATGATACAAAAAATCAAGAGCCATCCGACCGGCAACAAAAGCTTGGGCAAATCAGAATTGCTAACTGTTTGGATCGTTAAGCCCTCAGCAAATTGCATCAATGCATAATAAATAGCCCAAGCAAAAGCCGTAACCTTCCAAACAAGATCACGATAGCGAGTGATTTCGGTATTGAGATGATTATATCGTGCTTCATGGATGTCTCTCTGCCCTTCATTTATAGAGCTTGGGTTGGTGGTTGTTGGAGAAAATGTTTGTTCGTCGACCAATCTCCACGCACAGTTATAGAAACAGGCCCCTGTAAGAATCGAGATTATTGTGAGTATCCCGAGACGATTCTGAAAAATATTTTCCATCCATTGCAAAAGCAGAATAAGAACACTTTCCAGATTCTTATTGAAATAAGTCGCCGCTAGATATGCCAAAAAAGACAGCAGAGAAACAACGAACCAAATTATTCTATACGATCGATACTTTTTCTCGGCTCTTTCCCAGTCGTCACGATCATAGCCATCAATCTTCCCCCTTTTGAGGTAAAATTTATAAGCCAGCTTCCGAATCTCTTTTTTCCTAGCATTCTTTTTTCCTAGCTTCTCGTTCATAATTCCCCTTTAAAGGCATTCTGCATGAGGGCGGCGAAAAGGTTTCGGAGTTCGGTTTCGGAGGATTTTATTAAATTTCTACAGAACCTCAATATCAGACAAATTCGCGGGTTGAAGCTGCTTGAATTTTTGTTGAGGAATTTTTTTGTACTGCCATTTTGTTTTGGTCAAGCTAGAGGCGTTTTCGCACCAAAGGGCAGCAGCCCGATCCTTGAACTCGGTTTCTTCGGATTCCATGCCTTTGGTTTCAAGGAGCCAATGAGTGCCGTCTTTATCGACCGCGACAAAATCCGGATAATAGTTCCTCAAATTGTAATTTCCATCTGTGTATTCAATAGAAAATCCGCAGCTCTGAGGTATTTTTGAGAACGATTTTACATCGTCGGCTTTGTCAAGAAAGCGGGCAAATTCCTCTTCAAAATCATTGTCACAGGGAACAAGGTTCAATATCGTTTTCTTTCCCTTATAAGTCGGTCGGCTCCAGGGAAAAGCTACCAAGCTAGAAAGGAACCGGTTCGCACCTTCCAGCTTCGGCTTTTGTTCTTCAATGGTTTTGCTGAGAAGTTCCTTTTTAAACGTCTGGACGCAAACATACTGTGCCACATTCGTGCTCATGGCCTTCAAAATGGCAGGGTCTTCGAGGTTTACCGCTTTGCCAAAGGCCTTTCCCTCAAAAAACTCTCTGACTTTGGGAACCAGAGCGGCAAACTGTGAAGGAAGTTTGACTTCCTGCGCAATACGGCGGGCATAATATCCGATGACTTCCTGAGGGGTTTGAGGCTCAGGGATCGTGTATTCCCGTTCAAGTTCCTTCTCGAGAGTAAGGATGTCATACCCTTCATATTTAAAGGTCTTCGCTACGGCGTCTTCTCGTTTCACAGGCAAGGTCGGCGTATCAAAAGAATGAATATCCAGGTCAGCAATTTCTTGCCCCAGGCTTTTCTTGCGAACCAAAATAGGCGATATCAGAGGGATCCCGATATCATGCTTCTTTTTCTCCGGAACGGGAGCAATCGTTACGATTTTTAATTTGTCTTTTCCAACTTCAAACGTGCCAAGCTTGATCTCTTCCAGTTTTTCCAAGTCCTCAACAAATGAAATGAAAGCTCTATTGCCAATCACGTCTAGGCGTTCGGTGTATCCAACTGCCTCGCTGCGGAACATCAGGCGTAATCCCCGGCCAATAGTCTGCTCGGGAAGAATATTGGCTTTTGACGTATAGGGTCTTAATCCCACCACTACCGTCACGTTTTGAACGTCCCACCCCTCACGAAGCATCAAAACGCTGACGATGGCATTGACCGGATTTTTCTGCTCATCGACCTCTCTGGCAATAATCCGCGCCTTATCCAAATCCTTCTTAGAAACTTCTCCAGAACTGTCTGTATGGATGACAAGTATTTTATCCCCTCCAAACTCGCTGGGATATTTTGTCTGGAGCCATTCTCCAATGTCATCCGCTTCTTGAGTGTCGTTCATCATGATAAAAAGAATTGGCTTTTTGTTGAGAGGCTTGAGCTGCTCCCTGTATTCACGCCATCGTTCAACGCCCGCCACCAAAAAGGCTTTATATCGAACGCTGGCAACCTGGGATTTTGCTTCATCAATCTTGGCAATGCCTTTCATGGGCCGCTTTACAATGGCATCCAGAATTGCTTGTTTCAAAGGATAATCATAAATGGTCCAAGGGAATATCTGGCCTTTTTGAAAACGAGGTGTAGCAGAAAAATCAACCTGCATGCTTAAAGGACTTTTTTCATGCAGGCGGCGGATTACTTTATTCCATTCACTTTCTTCATCGTGGGTATGATGGGCTTCGTCGTTGATAACCGCTAAATTGCCCGCGCGGAGGGCAATCCTTTCCGAGAAGTCTGTTAATTCCAATTTTTTCAACCTGGGTTTGGCACCTAAAACGGCCGCTATTTCTTCCGGCTCGTCGCCGTTTTCTCTCTGCAGTCGTTCGTAAAACTGCTGAATATTGGTTAAAAACAGCATCCCTTCGCTATGGGCTCTTTCACCCGCCCCTTTCAAGACACAATCAAAATCCCAGAATATATCAAAATGCTTGGGTATCACCGGATCGACTTTAAAAATCCAGCCGCTTGCAAAATCGGTTTTTAAACGTTCAAAAACAATGACGTTTGGAGCGATAAGAAGAAAAGTTTTGGCGTAATCTTTTGCAATCTCTGGCGCTTCGCGTACCGCATTTAAAAACTGCCAGGCCATAACCAAGGATATAACTTTCGTCTTACCGGACCCTGTAGCCATCTTGATGCAGTAGCGGGCAAACTCGTCATAGGAAGGGAGCCTTACGTCTTTGAGGCTCTCGGCGTATCGTTCAAGAAGGCCTTTTCGCGAACGGACCTTTTCATATTCCCAGACAAAGATAAGCGTTTCTATGGCCTCACGCTGGGACGAGTGATAAGAAAAAGGCTTCCCACCGGGAAGGCGGTGATCGTTTTTGAACCAGAAATTCAGGAGGGTTTTGGTGGTATCGGTCGTGCCTTTATAGCTGCCTGCACGCCAGGCTTTGACGGCTTCCCGCAGGGCAGGCACACACGGAGCGGTTCTAAGCTTTCCCGTTACATCAAATAAATCATCCCCGGCTTGCTGCTTGGGCTTTTTGCTTTTTATTTTGGGCACCGGCCACCTGCACTTTTACAAGTTTCGTCGTATCATTCCCAAGAATATCAATCACTTTCACAACAACCTGATATTCGCCGGGCGTTTCGTAATTATGAGTTGCTTCCAAAGCGATTTTGGGATCCTTGCGTGTCCGAAAACTCTGCCACTGATTGTGAAAAGTATCATTCTTGTAATCCCAATCAATCGCCCAATAATCGATCCATTGGGACCAATGAGTGATCGCTTTCTGGACATCCGCCGGAACATCCTGCGGAGGGATGACAAAATCCTTTAATTTGGCTGAGGCCTCCATTCCGCTGCTTTTTACATCAACCGAAAGGGAGGCAAGCTCAAAAAATCTAATGTCTCCTTGCTCGACGGCTTTCTTCTCCAGGACTTCGCGCGGTATGATCTTAAACGAGACATCCACTTTGGATTCCGCGGCAATCTGCTTGGCCACTTCATTGACTTCAAGCGCAAAATCCCAACCCAAAACGTCCACGGCAGCTTTTGACGCTGATTCCTTACCCTTGCCGACCGATCTCCAAACTTCTGCCGCAATCGATTTGATATCTGCCAACGTAACTGGAGCATCAACGGATCCCACATGAACCATTCGCCCATTTTTTACACCGTGAAGCCAGGAATATCCCGTAAACGGATCAGCCTTGTAAAGATCAAGGATGAACCTGCGGTATCTGAGTTCTTTTTCTCTTTGATCTTCAGGCGTAGTAAATTCGGCCGATTGCCAAGTTTGACGTTCGTATTTTCCGAGATTTTGAACAACAAAAGGTTTTACATTGGGAATTGAAAGTAATCGTTTTCTAGTGGTATGAATTGCAAAACGTCCCAAATCACAAGCAATCCAACGTCGGCTAAGCTTCTCCGCTACCGCTGCCGTCGTGCCACTCCCGCCAAAACAGTCCAACACCAGACTGCCTTCGTTAGACGACGTTTTGATGATGCGCTCAAGCAAGGCTTCGGGCTTCTGAGTCGGGTAATCAACTCTTTCTTTCGACATTGAATTTATTGGCGCAATATCAGCCCAGATATCTTCTACAAAATTCCCTTCAACTTCATCGAGATATCGTTTGACGCTTGGCATACCATCTTTTGAAAAAACTATTAAACCTTTCTTAAGGCCTTCATCGATACGTTCTTGCGACCAGATCCAGTGTTTCCCAGGAGGTGGTTCGAGAAGTTTATCCCCAAATTTTCTGGCGGGGCCTTGCCCAGCCTGAGTAAAATTGTCCAGGCGGTATCGTCTGCCAGCACTTCCTTCGTGATATCGATAATGGCTTTGCAAATAAGCTTCTGAATGAGGAACGCGTTCCGGGTTGAAAACCGCACGCTCTCTTTTTGAATAAAAAAAGATTACATCATGAACATTACCAAAGCTTTCGCTTTGCGCCTTGGAGGACCGTATCTTCTGCCAAATAATTTCGCTACGAAAATTTCCACTGCCAAAAACATCGTCCAATACAGCCTTAGCGTAATGCCCAATGTGCCAATCCAAATGAACGTAAAGACTACCATCTTCGGCGAGAAAATCATGAAACAAAACTATCGATTCGTAAAACCATTGGAGATAAGAATCAAGACCCCGTCCCCAAGTATCGCGATAGGCTTTCTGCTCAATAACGCTAGGTTCTTTCACAAACGATGCCGAGTCATTCTCTTCAGTTTCAGGATGGTCCGGGATAATAGCGGTAAAAGAAAAGTCTGCACCTGTATCAAACGGTGGATCAATGTAAATGAGATTAACTTTACCAGCAAACTCGGGCAACAGACTCGGCAGCACGTATTTCTTATCGCCCCAGATTAATCGGTTGCGCCATTCGGAATCACGGCCTGACGAAAAAAGATCGAGTGATTTTTGGCGTTCCTGAACGCTTTCATTTACCGTTTCAACGTTCTGAAAGGGTAGCGCCAGTCTGACAGGAGCTACCTTCCTGCCGTCTTTGTCGTATTTTCCATCCCAAATTAATTCAGTCATAGTTTTTGTCTTTTGATTTCGTCCATTCCTTCGCATAGTGCCCTCCAGAAATTTGGATGGGCAAATCGTGTCTACCGGAAGGAATTTCCAGCAATGTTCCTGCTTTCGCAGGCTTATCCGATCTTTCCGCAGAACCAACCAGCTCGCGCCGGAAGCGTCCGCAACCCTAATACTGCCAATGAAAAATTGCCTTGATTTTACCGCAAAGTAGCTCTTTCTTCACCCTTTTTGATGGCGGTTTTATTCCTTGCCTTTTGATTTCCAATCCGCGTTAAGTGCCCGTATCCATCTTGGACTTGTATAATTTTCTTTGCTCATCTAGTTTTTTCCCAAGAGTTTCGATTAGTTGTTCCCAGTGTATATCAATGATCTTCAAATTTTGATCGAAGAAAACCTTGAAAATCCTGAACATCAAATAAAACCCTTGCAAGGTCGCGATGAAATAGAATTGGTATTCTGGTTTCTTTTTCGGAAACTGAAAGTAGTGGACGCGCAACTCCTTCTTGCCATTAGCGTCCGGTCTCAGTTCAAGTCGATGAAAAAAAGAACTTACATCCGCATGAGAACCAAATTCACTGCAGAGATCGTGGATATTAACAAGCTGATGGGCAAGCGGATATTTTGAAGAGTCTTTTTTGATTTCATTTTGGATGTGGCTTTTGATGTGTTGGAACATCGGGTTACGGTTCTCGTATGCCTGTGCTGATGATGGTTCGAGAATGATCTGATATGCACTCAACGATGCATCGATAGCTTTCCTCATTGAACCCAAACACTCCGACAAATGAGATCGCAGAATACAACTGACCGAAAAATACAGGTGAAAATGTACAAACAGGAATAGCTGTGGGATCGTTGCTTTGCTTGGAGGAATTTCCAGCCGGATGAGCGGTTCTCGGTAGATTTGATCCAAATTATAGAAGAGATCGAAATCGCTCTTGAAGTTGACAATGCTTGCCAACAAATTGTGTTCTTCGGCCCCGAGGTATTCCAAAAAATTCGAATCGCTGATTTTCATAGGTATTTGCTTTCCATCGCCTTTGCTCTTTATCTCAAGACCGAATGATTTTCCAATGCCCGGTCTTGTCGGATCCTTCTCGCCGCAATATTCCGGGTAATTCTTAGTTTTGGCATTAGGAATCCGATCGTTTTATGAGGTTAGAAAAAATCACCTGACGGGGTAATAGTAGACGTACTAGTGCTCACATTGATACTCCGAATACCGCCCCCGATATTAAAAGGCCGATGTTCTTCCTGGTGAGTGTGCTTTGGCAAATGGCCGATGCGCTGATGACAATGATGGCAGAGGGCATGATAGACACTCGGCCCCATCTCGGCACTAAGAAATAATAACGCCACCCCGCAACAGATACATTTCATTAATGATGAAGATTTATAAAGTTCCATTTGCTCTTCTCCCCCAAAAGTTGTTATGTGGGGTCACAACGAACTTATTTGTAACCCCAATATTATCAATGAAAAATCGCCTTGATTTTATCGCAAAACCACCATTCCTTCATACGAAAATTCGGGAAACTAAAAACAATAATATTAGGAGGCAGGCCAGATGTTTTCGCGGTCAAAGCGCGTTTCGATGACCTGATAGTTGACGCCGAAGCGCGGGGCAAGTTTACGCGCAACGTGTTCCCGCATGCCCTCGATATTGCGCCATTCAGGATCCGCCGTATCTGCTTTCCGGCAATAAAGGTCGTATTCCTTCAATAAAATTTCCCGGGGCACGAGTAACCGGCCCGCAAATTCATCGGCCTGGTATTCGGCTGCGCTGTAATTTTCCCGGTCTCGGGACCAGGCCTTGAATTCTTCAATACTGGTGAATTTATTCTTCAGCAGCTTGGCGTGCAAAACGTAATGGCCGATCTCATGGGCTACGGAGAACCTCAAACGCTTTTCAATCCAGTGGTCCTCCCGGTCCCAGGCGCGGAGTTCCTCCTGATCAATGTAGATGCCGCTCAGATCAGGCAGGAGGGCAGCATCAATATGCTGGGAGGCAAACAAATCCGGAAGTTCGATGATATCCAGCTTCAGGATCACATCGGCAACATAGAGGATATTGATGGGCGGCAAATCGCAACCTTCAGGCGCAAGGGACGTTCTGAAATCATCCGCCTTTTGCCAGATGGCTGCATTCTCAAGAAAAGGGACTTTAATCTTCATCGGGGGTGTGTGCCTTACGGATTTTTTCAATGAGATTGTCAAGTTCACGCCCGCCGACTTCTGAGCCTCTTACCGTTCTGAAAAAAGCCGGCAGCTTTTCGAGCAAAGCCGGATCGTTCATCACCTCCCGAGGGATATTGCCGCGGGAGACTTCCGCTTCCAGCATGAAATTTTTCCAGACCTCGGTCTTGGGCTTGAGACCAAGCGCCTTGGCCCAGCGCGTCAATGTCTCCTCGTCTTTCGGCGGCGGGTTGATGCCCCGCTCAATCTTGCTCCAGTTGCTCGGATCGTAACCGTGTTCCTGACAAAATTGGCGCAGTGTCACCTTTTTTGCAATGCGAAGGTTTTTAACCGTTTCTCTAAAGCTCATGGGATCACCTCCTATCTGTGGTAAATAATATACCACATGTGGTAAAAAATCAACCCCATTAAATTTCGGCTTTTTTACAGGGGTCTTCAGCCTGAATTTCGTCGATTATTTCTCTGAAACGGGCGAATTGGAGGTTTCCGTCGCCTAGCCGGACAAGTTCCACAAGGCAGCGGAGGTGAAAGGTTTTGATAATAGCGGGTGCCGTGTGGCTGTTTAAAAAGTCCTGGATGGGGGCAGGGAGCTCGAGGGTTTTCAGGATTCTGGCGATGTAGGACCAATCCTCCCCTGTGATTTCCGAGAGGCCGCGGACGCTTTTGATACCTGTTGATTCCTGAAGCTGGCGATAATAGGCCGCCTTTTTTAGCGGGAAATTTTCAAGGCGGCGCAGGTGGGTTTGATGCTTTTCCCAAATCCTTTGGTCGATAGTTTCGACTTCCTGAAGGTCCTCAGGCCTTTCGCCAAAAAGAAATCTTTGGCGTCTCTGTTCAAAGATGCTATAAAATGGCTGGGAAAAGATAAACGTGCGTGAGAGCGGGGAACCCTGAAGCGGTTCGCGGAGCGTAAGAAAAGGGACCCCATTTGATACCCTGGGATGAACTCATTTGCCGGGCTTGAGACAACCCCGGCAGCGGAGTCATCCCTCTGATTGAAACGCGGCTCCAATGGAACAACGGTTGGAGCCGTTGTTCTTTTGCGGCCGTTGCCTTCCGCATGTGCTTTCTTCCAGTCGGCAATTAATTGCTTATTGCATTGCTCGGCCAGTTTTTTGAGAGTCTCATTCCAAATCTCAGAATTTTCGCTGCCCTCAAACGGCCTGCCGAAGAGCCCCAATTCCAGTCTGCCGATACCTTTTTGCCGGTCGGTAAAGTGGCAGATCACGTATTTAATAAAGCGCGGCATCAGCATTTTCAACCGTTCGGGATTGTCCTGATTCATAGCATAGAGGTCGTTAAACAAATGAAGCGTCTGAATCTGTTCGTGTGCCGAACCTGCCTGTCTTTTTTCCGCGCTTATTTCCTGCTCCAGGCGTTTTTCTTCCCTGGTTAATTCCTGTTCTTCCTGCGAGAGGTTTTCCAGTTTCTCTTTTAGCGGCTTCAACTGCGAAACGCCTTTGTCGGCAAGAACATCCACAACGTTTGAAATTTTGATGCGGATTTGATGCAAGCTTTCTTTGACGCGCTTCAGGTCTTTATCAATGGCGTTGATACGGCCTGAGGTCGCCCGGTTGGCCCGGCCGATCACTTTTTCAATCGTTTCGTTATCCAGTCTCAGCTTGCGAATAAATTCAACCACCGCCCTGTCGATGGCTTCTGCGGGAACATAGTTCGTGTCGCAGTCAATGCCTTTGGTCTTGTCCGCCTTCACGCAGAGGTAATAGGGATAATATTGCTTTTTCTTCCTTCCGCCGGTGCCGGGTTTGGGCATCATGCTGGAACTGCATTTCGGGCACTTTAAAAGTCCCTGAAGCAGATAAACGTATTTTTTCTTAATCAGCACGTTTTGGGTGTGGTTTGTCCTTCGGTTGCGCTTAAAGATCGTTTCGATTTTGTCCTGAATCTCAGCGGAACGGATCGCGGGCCAGTTGCCTTGGTAAATTTTCCCGTCGTATTCCTGCTTGCCCGTGTAACGAATATTCTGCAATATCCGCGTGACTTGCGATTTTGTGTAGGTCTTGCCCCGGCGCGATTTAAGTCCCTTTTTATGAAGTTCCAGCACCACCCGGTCTGAGCTTTCAAATTCCAAATACAATCGGTCAATGGTTTCAACGTGAGTCTTATACTTGGAATCAATCGCATAGCTCGCGTGTCCCGTGCCGTTGCGAACCAGTTTATAACCGACCGAAGGCGGGCCGATAGGGCGTCCCTGTTCGGCGTGCCGCTGAACCGTTTCTACACTGTACTGCGCGATTCTCTCGGCCTGCCACTGTGCGAGATTGGCGTGATTTCGCATAATCATCTGACCGTCGGGAGTCGAAGTGTCAATATCGAGATCCAGGCACACCAAAGCCACGCCGCATTCGTTAAACTCCGCCGAAATGTCGATGTAATCGCCGACATTTCGCGCAATCCTGTCCAGCTTTGTCACCACCACAACGTCAATCAGCCGCGCCTTTGCCAGCTCAAGCGCCTTCTTGAGCCCGGTTCGTTTATCCCGCGTTGTGGCGCTGCGGCCTTTTCTGACGCCGGATTTGTCTTCATTTTCGACAAAGATTTCAACAAGCTCCCATTTTTGGGGTAGGTGAATGCTGGATTTGGTTTTGACCCAACTTTCCAGCACTTCTTTCTGATGATCCAGAGACTCCCCGACTTTTTGCGCCTGCTTGTCCGTAGAAACACGGGTGATTCCAAAGACACGTACGGTATCCGCAGACTTAAAGCTCTGAACCGTCGTGATCTGTCTCCATCTTTTCTTCTTGGCCACTGTTGCTCCTTTATTCATTTAGGAAGCATCTTACCATGTAATAATACATATGCAATCTTTAATTAGCATCCATTATCCGGCTGCTCCGTTCCGTCTTTCCGGCTTTTTTCAAGGCAGGTCTGTGCCCATAGGAGCCCCAGGGTTTCCACGATGTCCTCGATGCGCTCGGCATCCCCCATTTGGGCAAAGGGATTACACGGATTCTTTTCAAGATGCGGATGAGCTCCGGGAGGTGCGATTGAGATCAGGAATAATGGGCGCCCGGATAATGCGGTGCTTTTCCGGCGGCTCTTTCTGCCGCTGACTCCAATTTCCATAAGATTCTTGGGCTCTCTTTCTAAGAAATTGCAAGGCCGCCCAACAATTCAACATCGGCGGCAATCAGCGGCAAAAAATCAGGTGAGTAAATCAGCGGGATTGAAACTTCATTAGCAGGGGAGGTTCCCGGTTACTGCCCGAAATCCTCCGAAAGATGTACGTATTATACCATAATCCGGTCCGGTTTTCCTTAACTTTCTTGGGACGGTTTGAAAAAATCTACGCCCTCAAACCAATATTGAACACATTCGCCACATTTTATGCGGCCGACCCTATGACATACCCTATGAAATACCGTATGTAATTCATAGGGTCGGGGGATCAATTGGCGGAAAACCAGGAGGCGGTGTCGCGGAGGACTCTTGAGCCGAAATCAAGCGCTTCAAAAAAAATTGGCCGATTCGGTCGTTTATAGCCAACCGGCCTCCCCGAGTGTTTTGGTGGCGGGACGTCGTCCGAATTATCTACCGGAATTCTGGAGCTTTCCCCATTTTAAGAGCATCAAATATAAGTTTGAAATACTCTGGCAAAAGAGTCTTACTGTTCGTTACCCAGCTCTTTTTGTCCTCATTAAGAGAGAAGACGCCCTGATAACCCTTTTTGCCAATGCTGAAATTACCCACTTGCAGTCGTGGATATTCAATTACAATCGAAAAGAAAACATGCTTGCCGATCGTTGATAAATCTCCTTTTAGGGTCAGAGGCCACACGATCACGCTCACATTATCTTTCCCGGGATAGAAGGCTTCGTCTTTAACGTCACGTTGGTCAAAAGCTAATAATTGTTCATCTTCCGTTGTATGATTGCCGGGCTCACCAGTGATATGAGTCGCCGTTAAAGCATACGCACCTTTGATCTTCCAGGCCCCGATTGTCCCAACGTTTTTGAAATAAAGATATAAAGCTCGTTCCGCCTCTCTTATTTGCAATGTGTCTAGAATCAGTGTAGGTGTTTGTTGTAAAGCAAAAGTGATAACAGAAATAAAGAGAGCTGATACTGCGATAAGAAGAGTGAACGACTGAAGGAAAACTTTCAGTGCTTCTATTTTTTCCGCCGCCAGAAACATGAAGATCGCAATGATCCAAATTAGAGATGCTACAAGAAAACGGGATGAAGTAACACCTGTCCGAAATAGAAGAAATGTAAAAACTCCCAGCAAGCAAATTAGGACTAACGACATAAATATTCTCATTTAGCGCCTAGCAAAATCACTCAAATTACCGGACAGTTTACGGGACCGGTTGTCCAAAGTTATTTGCAACGGCAAGCTCCCCGGATTGCCCGCCGCACTGTTTGGCGGGCCGGCCGTGTCACATGTAAAGCCCCGACCCCAATTACAATTCACGTCGTAAATGTCTTTGATTTCGCTCATTTTATTTTCTGATCAATTCTAAAATGGATCAACCCGTTTGGCATTTTCTCCAACTCGCCGGCTTGAATCATTTCTGACAGAATTTCCTGGATTTTTCTGTTTGTGTCGTCTCGTGTCGCTTGGAATCCAAGCAATCGGGAAGCGGCAACGGATAACTCATCCGGGGCAGTAGAAAATTGGCTTTTTAAAACCAGCCTTACTGCCTCTTTGATTTCTTCGGGGCAAATCAGTTCGATATCAGGACGAGGATCTTCAGTGCGTCGCCGGACCTTCGGCAATTTTAGACCTCGAGGCCATAGAAAAGCACCTCGGGCTTCGATCTCGCCTTGTTTTTTTGCAACATCAACAGACCGCCTTAAAGCATTGATAATCCGGTCACCAGTCCTTCTTAGGCCCCATAGACTTCGAATCCTTTTTACCATTTCATCGAAATGGATCGGCCCCTCAGCTTCAACGACTCTGATAACATTCTGGGCCAATTTTTTTGGATCCTGGATATGCAGGTCACCGTGATTCTTAAAAAGTAAGTCAGTGCAAGTCTGGTAGTCGTCTACGGGGATTTCATCGCCTAAAGTAGCTTCCTGGTGAGAATCGGTAATGGGGTCATTCTCGTCCGATGCAAAAGAACCATGTTCTGCTTTCTCCGTTGCCATCGTCTCTGATGAATTCTGTGCGCTTGATTCTCTTGCGCTCTTCAAAACCGCAAGCAATTTCGTCTCGGAATCACGGCGATTCCGATACCAGTCCGTGGACCAAATACGGTGTATCTTCCAGCCAAGCCCTCGCAAAATTTGATCCCTTAACCTATCCCGGTCGCGAGCAACGGGTGAAGAATGATATTTTGCGCCGTCACACTCGATCGCCATTAGATATTTTCCCGGGTTCTTCGGATCAACTATGGCTAAGTCAATACGAAACCGCGCACAACCTACTTGCTTCCTAACCTCGTAACCGTTATTTTTTAGGAATGAATAAACCGAATCTTCAAAAGGTGAATCCGTATCCTCAGAACTTTGAACCAGGGATTGGAGGTTACGATTTTCAGCATAATCCAAAAATGTTTTTAATGCCCGTAATCCAAAAGGTGAACTTGAGTCAACATCCAAATCTGAGGCCCTAAAATTGGCAAAGACAACGCATCTTTCTCTCGCACGGGAAATAAGCACATTAAGCCGGCGCTCACCCCCTTCCTGATTCACTGGTCCAAAATTCCTGCTTAATCGTTTGGTTTCATCAAAACCGAATCCGACACTCAAAAATATGACATCACGCTCGTCACCTTGAATCGTTTCGAGATTTTTTACAAAGAAGTGCTCATGACGGCTGCTTGAAAAATATTCTTCCATATCGGGATTAAGCCGGAGTTGCAATTCAACCTCTTCCAGAATCGCTTGCTGCTGTTTGATATTAAACGCTCCGACACCCAAACTCTTGTCCGAGGTCTTTCGATAATGGTCAATGGCTGCGCGGGCGACCGCCTGAGCTTCTTTCCGATTCACTGAGCTTCTGCCTCTGTCATATACAGAATCCGGCATAAAATTGAACTTGAGTCCTAAATGGTCAACCTCATGAAATGCAGAGGGATAGATGAGGAGGTCGTTGTCATAAAACTCTTGGTTCGAAACCGCAATGAGTGATTCGTGCTTACTCCGATAATGCCATTTTAAGAGCTTTGCAGGAAAACTGCGCTTACACAAATGCAAAATGCTCTCAACGTCCGATACCGGGGCGGTAATCTCCTCTTCATCCTCGTCATCCAGTTCGACCATATGATCGAAAAAGCTTGTGGGCGGCAACTGTCTTGTATCGCCGAGCACAGAAGCTTGTCTGCCGCGAATTAATGCGCCAAGTGCGTCTTGTGGTCTCACCTGACTGGCTTCATCAAAGATGATTACATCGAAACGAATGGATTTGGGGTCAAGAAATTGTGCGATGGAAAGCGGGCTCATCATAAAACATGGCTTGATTCTCTGAATCAAATGTCCGGCGTGAAACAGAAGTTTTCGGATCGGCATATGCCGGCGTTTCTTACTGAACTCCCCCAAGAGAATCCCCGCCTCGGAACCGGGCGAAGCACCGCTTGTGATCTTGGGCATGTTTTCATAGAGCTTTTCCCGGAGTCTTTTACGATTCATTTTTATAATTTCGCGGTCCAACTCTGCGAAACGGCCTATCTTTTTTTCGTGTAAATCTCCGTCGAATGAAGCAAGAGCGGGACGTTCATTAAATGCCAATCTTAAGAAGGCCTCTGCCACATTAAGCTCGAAAGCAGGAATTAATTCGGCTGCCATAATTTCTCCGCGCTCCAATAATTCAATAAGCGGCAGAAGAACCGGATTTGTCAGGTTATCTTCCCGTATCGAATAATACTGAGCCCACTTTCTTAGCTTCGATATATCAGCTTTCATAACATTCAATTTTTCATACAAATCTTGGATAAGGTTATTAGGGCCAAATACTTGATCGCTGCCCATATGTGTTTTTTTGCACAGACCTTCCAATTCCATCGACAAGGTTTCATGGACCTTTTTGAATGCAGAGGTTATTTCTTCAAGGTCAACCGGAATTGGAGTATTCAAGGCCTCAGCCGAAACGATACCGTCCTTTAAAAGCTTTCTGAACTTTACTGCCCACTCTGAAAATTCACGCATGCCTTTCGGATCACTTAATTCATTTTTCCATAGGTTGCCAAAAAGTGCTCTAGCTGACGGCTCAAGTGTTCTGATCTCATTTCGAAGCACCTGGCAACGACCCAATTTCTCTAAATCGCCAATTATTTTCCGATTCGACCAAGGTGATTTCGCTTTATATAAAGCATTAACCTCCTTTCGCGATTTTCTATAACCTTCATCGAACAATCGAAACAAATTTTTTGATTTGAGTTTAATTTCCCCGGTTAAAGTCTGAATATCCGCATCCAACGCATCTTGTCCGAAAGTTTCACTCAAAGGTGAAAATAAAGTTTGAAACTCTTCGACCTTACTTATCGGTCTCAACCAAGCTTCGGGTGCTTGGTCCCATACATTCTCCAATGCGACTTTTTTATCATACGGCAATGGCATATGAATCAGATGCAAAGCGTCGGTAAAGCGGCTGATCTTTTCAATTGCTACCGGACTGGGCGTGCAAAGAAGTTTACTGAACTCTTGAACCTTCTCCTGCATCTGGCGAACAGCCGCCATGGTGGATTCCAACTGGGTTGAAATTTCATCCTCGTCGGAAGGAAGTATGACTTTCGCTCTTGAGAAACGCCATGGATGCCTGTCAATTGGATTGACCAAGGAAACTGCCTCTGAAAGATTTTTAAGCTTGTTTCTTGAATCCATAAAGGAGCTTTGATCAATCTCATCAGGGCTAAAGCTTATCTTTGGTTCACTCCGGCCATTCGTCTCAAAGTGATTTTTTGCTTTCCCTCTTATGCAGTAGAGTGAGAATGGAGAACGGCCCAGCTTGCCGATTGGTTCTCTGAGTGCTTTTGCATATTCGTTCAGTTCCACCTTAAGCTGTTCTAATTGATTAAGCTCATCTTTAGCCTTGGTCGGATTCGGCGCTGCTTTCTTAAGTGCTCGTTCTAGTTCATTCAAAACGTCTTTTTTGTTCGCCTTGCGGCTGTGAAGCTCTAAACAAAAATCACCCAAGCCGACGCGATCCAGCCGCTCTTTAACCACTTCAAGCGCTGCCATCTTTTCGCTGACAAAAAGAACAGACTTTCCAGCTGCAATAAGCTCTGCGATCGCATTCGTGATTGTTTGTGATTTGCCGGTTCCCGGCGGCCCTTCGACAACTAAATTGCGGCCTGCCTTTAAATCCTCGATCGTGGCAATTTGGGAAGGATCCGCGTCCATGACGTGGTAAATATCATGGGCTCGAAGTTTCAAATCTACCTCATCCTCTGAAAAAGACGGCTCACGGTCTATTTCAGCCGACTCGGGGTCAAAAATCGCTTTGATTAAAGGATGATCGGCTGGTGTTTGGCCGCTCGGCCATGCAGACGGATCGAGATCCTTATACATCACAAATTTTGTGAAGCTAAAAAATCCTAAGAAAACATCCATGACGACATTCCATCGAGGAATAGCAGAGACTGCATCAGAAACCTTTTGGAAATACGAATCGATTGCATCTTTGTCTTCCGGCATTTCAAAATCTGGAAAATCGATGCCTTGTTCCGCTAATTTTTGCTTCAATGAAATGTTGGTAAAAATATCCTCGCCCGTCCAACGGAGATTGAAGGTAGATTTAACATGAGCTCGTTCGAGTTCAACGGGAACGAGTATCAGAGGGGCGTGGCGGATCTGGTTGGTGTTTGCACTCTCAGTCCATTCAAGAAAGCCCAACGCTAAATATAAGATCGTGTAGCCTTGTTCCTCAACGGCGGACTTGGCTTGCTGATTAATGTAAAAAAGCCTCTTTTGCAAGCTTTCGTTTTCTGAGGCGGTTTGAAGATATTTGTCTAAATGCTGATCGCCAAGTTCGTGCGCAAGAACAGGGGCTTCCCACAATATCTTCGCTTCTTCTTTGGGCAGGTCGGTTGGATTTTCAGACTGCGATTCTAACTTGCTGGCATCAGCGTCTTCTGACTCATTTCCTTCCTTCTCTTCGCGAGGAAGAAAGGTCATAGGTTTTTCTTTTAAAACAAGAAAGTCGTAGATTTCTCTGGGAATTTCTTCGATTACCCGAATGGTTCGGCGCTTTGAAGAGCGGAAATTCAAAAGCCGGTTCCGCATGGTAAGATCAAGAAGGCTTTCCCGTGCCGCCTTAAGATGGTCGTCTATGCTTCTCATACGTTGTTTCACTCCAGCAGAAAAATTGGGCTGAGATGAAAAATTTCTTTGATTTTACTGCAAAATCAGGACCTTGGCCATTCAGATCTCGCCCGTAAATCCTCCATTGAAAACCGATGATTTTTGCCCTATTATTTTCGATGCGGTTCTTGTACCGCACGGCTTCTACCGCTTGGGGGCATCCTTTGGATGTCCCCTTGGCTTTTTGTCGTGGATCACGATGTGAGGGGCTAGCCAAAGGGTTCCCTGCCGGCAGGCAGGCGTCCCGCGGCAATGCCTCTTTTTTAGCCTCCCTCCAAAAGCTCCCTAAAGCAGGCAAATCGGCGGCTTTCATCCCCGAATCTTCTCCCGAATCTTTTTGACCAATGCGGTTTCGTGGTGGCGTTTGGTGTCGGTGCGGATTTTTTCTTCGTCGCCCGTTAATTCGGTGAGAAAGCGGTAACGCTGGACGCACTTTCTGACCAGAGTTTTCGGATCGATCTTCTGGTCTTTGCGGAGAAGCCGTTTCAAATCGTCCCAATCGTAGGCGTTGGATTCAAGCCTCTCGAGCCATTTCCCGGGGTGAAATTCCCCACGGACATGCCAGAATTTCAAAACAACAAGGAGCCGCAAGAGACCCTTATCAAAGGGATAGCCGGCCAAAAGGCCGAGATCATAAACATCACGCGACCTCAAACGCTGATAAGAGGCCCTGATTTTTTCTGCTTGAAGTTCGAGAAGGTTAAGACACGAAACAACCGGCGGAGGAAATTCAAGATACGGTTGGTAGCTCGTTTTCATCAATGACTTTTTCGTTGGCGGCAAGAGAACTGGCTCTCTCAAGCTCAATTCCAGATCAAAAGCAGATTTATGAAAAGCGTGAACGTATTTGATCACGGCCCCGCAGGAGAGCCGGTCGTCTCTGACATAGAAATCCTTGGGATCCACGGAAAAACGGATACCGTGATATTCGCTGTTAAAAAGTTCGGCAAGCTCAAGGATAAGATCATCCGGGCTTTCCCTTTTGAGATCGGTAAAATCAAGATCGAGTGAAAATCGCATCAGCTTCCCGATGTAGAACTTCCGAAGGCAGGTCCCACCCTTAAAGACCATCCGCTCAAGCCAACCCTTTTCCTCCAGAAGTTTCAGGGCATAGGTGAGAAGAATATCCCGTTCGGCAATATCAAGGGCTACCTTGCTATCCCGGGCGTAAAGGTTGGCGATATTCCTTGAAATCATGAGCGGTCAACGAAGCAGGTTAGTGGGTACATTTTGAATAATCTTCCACTCAGGCCACAATTTTCCCTTGCGCCCGAAACGATCGGACGTTGCCAAAGGAATGGGCTGTCCTTTTTGGGACTCCGTGGAAAGCTTTTTACGGAGCTTGCCGGAGACAGGAATCCGGAGGAGGTCGATAAAAAATCCAAGCCGCTGGAGTAGCGAGGTGGTTTTAAAGCGAAGGGCATAATCAACAAGCTTGCCGTAATCAATCTTATCTTTAGCCCGATCGAATATGGTGCATACTTCTTCGATGCCGCCAGCGTATTGGGGTTTGTCCAAAGAATCCAGGAGTGCCTTCTCAGGTTCCGCCATTTGGACCCTTTCCCCCATCACCTCGACTTCGCCAAAACCAAAGAACTTGGACCACGATAGGGTCACAAATTGAATGTTCACCCCCTTGAGTGAAAGCATGCGGCGTTGTTTTTTCAAGGCAACGAATAGCGTCGTGTAAACCTGGCTTGAGAAACCGTAATGCGTGTTGGCCGTGGCGTAAGAGAAAAAATAAGGCTCGTTCAAGAGCTGACCGATCACATAGGGATTCATTTCGGAAACCCGCTTCGGCCCTCCTTCCAAGGGGATAATCTGATAACTTCCGGATTTGAGCCTCTCAAGCCATCTCTTGTCACAGAGGACACTGGTAATCTTGTAGGCGTGGTCCCGCGAGACCTTCAGGATCCGCACGATCTCGTCAAGCTTCACCAGGCGCTTCTTCTCCCAGGCAAGCTTCAGTATGAGCTTTGATTCTTGAGCCGATAAGGTGGTTTTCATGGTTAATATCGTCTATTCACTTTCTTACTGATTTGGTAAGATTATGCATAATAAATATTAGCGTTGCAAGAGGAATCTTGGAGGCAATTCCCAACCGCCCGCAATAGCCCTTTGGCTCTCCAAACAAAGGGAGGGTGTTTTTAGGCGCAACATAATCAGAGCCCCGCCAGGCGCGCAGGGCCGTCCGCGTGCTTTTCAGCGGACAGGGGTGAGGAAAATTTCCGTTAAGGCCGGGAAGGATAAATGGGGGGTAGGGGGCCCCGTTTATGTTCACGGCTAGGAAATTTTTCGATCCTGGCAAGGGGATTCCACTAGCCGATCCACCACGCTTTTTTGGTGGAAGCCCGGTCCTCGACCGGGCGGCGGCGTACTCTGAGTGCCGTTAAGAAAACGCCTGCTTTCCCTTTGTGAGGATGCCAAATTAGGGCGGTTGGAAATTGCATAGGCCAAGCCACAACCCTTTACCGGAGCCCTCACCCTCTGTCTGCGCTCTCCCGCTCTGCCTTTCACCCAGCCTTCTTGTTCACCACCCACCATTGCGTTAACCAATCTCAAACCTCAACCTTACAAACATTAAATCCACCTTAAACCCCAAAACATAAATAAAAACTGATGCTATTTCAGGTCTGCATCGTTCGCGTCTACCTGACCACCGTACGCGCCACAAGTTTTTAAAAGCGGGCGCGGGCGGTGGTCAGGGAGCGAGTCCCCCTTTGGGGGACACGAGCGAACGATGCAGCATACTGAAAAATAAGGAGTTACGAGGAATCATCAGAATCGTCTTTTTTCTTACCCTATGAATACCGAACCTGGCGCCTACCATGGGAGTTTCCATAGGTGTTTACAGGGGGTGGTTCAAGGAAATTTTTAAACGGTGGGGTCGGCCAAGGCTGGTTTGGTTTCGAGGTTGTCTTCGATCGCGATATACTGTCCGGCCGCGTTCTTAAAGACGGCCTTTTCTTTCTTCTCAAAAAGATCGGCCGTGCTTGTGAAATAAATATGCTGAAAGTCCTTGGCCTGCGTCAGGAGGATATTCAGGAGACTTTTCTCAGTCACATACAGACAGGCGGCGGTGTCGCGGTCATAGTTATAGCGCCAGAAAATTTCATGATAACGTGCGTCCGTCTTCCGGACGCATTCGACTTCAAGAGCATAAGGGTCTCCATCGATATGAATGACGGCATCCGGGGCCCAATGGCCGGCAGAGCGGCCCATCCGCCAGACCCGTTCACTGATCCAGCGGCCGCCAAAGCCAATCCGTTCAAACAGGAAGCGGATATCGGTCACAAGAAGGTCATGTGAGACCGTCCTGAAATCGGGCAGTTCATAAGACGCCGGAACCTCCACGGACTGCTCACAGAAAAACTTATATGCGTCCTTTGTCGCAAGGTACAGCTCGTGGCCGGCAAAGACGGCACGGAGCTTTTCGATCCAGCCGAAGCGCCTGAGCTTCCAGACCCTTTCATCGGCATAGCGTTTTCTGCCGTCAAAGAAATAATCCCGGGTCTGCTCCCGCGAAAGAAATTTCTGCTCAAAAAGAGCCTTGAGGAGCCGGACATCGCGGGGCTGTAAATCCACCCGCACCCACCGGCAGGGAAGGCGATTTTTCAAGTACCACTGGTTTCCAAGAAGTCCGGTCGAAATGGTCATCGTGTTCGATCCCCTTTTGTTAGATTTGCCACAATGGCGGGTCCCCAATCTCAATGAGTTTTTTCCCGCACAAAGGGCAGAAGTAATTCCAAAGGCCGTTCCGCTTATGGATGTGCCGGCAATGGGCCTGGGCCCATGCCTTGATCTTTTTTCTTTCCTCCCGCTCGATTTGGGACTGAATCGCGGCCGGGTCTTCTTTTTCAAAAAGCTTGGTGGGAGCGCTCGCCGCTTCATGAATCCCGGCTTTCAAGTCCTGGATAAGCGGAATCCCGAGAAGGTCTGTGAAGTCCCAAACAAGAACCGCAAAAAGCCACCAGAAGAAAATGGCTCGGATCAAAACCCAGACAAGCGTTACCCAAGACCAGCAGCGTCCGAGCGAGCGCCAGACAGAATGGACCCTATGGATAGCCATATGAATATTCATAGTAAGGCCCCTGTTTTTTCCTCCAAAGCGTTGGAATTGATTTCATCCAGCATTTTCCGGAAGCGGGCAAATTGAATATCTTCATCGCCCAGGCGGACAAGTTCCGTGAGGCGGCGAAGGTGGAAGGTTGTGACAACGGCTGGATCACGGTGAGATTGCAAATAATCCCGAATGGGCGCCGGGAGTTCAAGAGTTCGCAGAACGCGGGCAATGTAGGACCAATCCTCTCCGGTGATTTCCGAGAGTCCGCGGACGCTTTGAATGCCCGTGGATTCCTGAAGCTCGCGGTAATATTCGGCTTTCTTGAGAGGGAAATTTTCGAGGCGTGACAGGTACGTCCGGTACCCTTCCACGTCGCGCTGGTCCGGGATCCCGACATCCTCCAACGCTTCGGGGCGTTCGCCGAAAACAAACTGCTGACGCCGCCGCTCAAAGATGCTATAAATTGCGGTACAATATTTAAAAATGCGAACGCCCGATGCGTTCACCGGGCGTTGCAGTACGGACCCGTTCTTATCTTTTTTATTTTGAAGTAGTTGTGAAAATAATTGAACCCACCAAAATTGTATCAAAATGGCAGTGTTAGCAAAAGTGTTAGCAGTTTTGGCTTAAATCTAGCAGTCTAAAAGTTTTGAGCAGGTAATCTTAAATGCTTTGGCGAGTTTTTCAATCGTGTCGATCGTGACTGGAGAAGGCTTCTTACTTTCAAGGCGTTGTACGTGGCGAACAGCTATATCAGCCTGTTCAGCCAGTTGTTCTTGAGTCCATTCTTTTTTTACCCGCAATTGGTAAATCCGCTTACCGAATCTTCGCCTAATTTCTTGTCCCATAGCTGGTAATTCTATGGGCAAGCCGCCAGTTAGAACACGACACAACTGGCGATAAATATAGATGTCACTTTTTCCTATAAATTTCAGCTAAATGTCGTACTTTGTCCTAGTGTGTCGGATTGACAGCAGATCCATTTGTGTGTCAAATACGTTGCGAATATGAAGAAAATTCTTTTCTTATTATTTGGTCTACTCATCTGTGTCAATTCTAATGCCTATGCGGTTATATTATTTGGTACAACCGAAGGACAAGATGCGCGACTAGTGACTGTTGATCAAGAAACAGGCAATCTAACAAATATTGGCCCAACGTTTTTTGGTATTGTGCAGCGTGCGGTGTTAGGCTTAGCGTTTAGTCCTGATGGGATACTTTACGGTACAACCGAAGGACAAGATGCGCGGTTGGTGACTGTGAACATAAACACCGGCGCTCTGACCAACATTGGTCCCACCTTATTTGGTGATACCAAACGGGCAATTGATGATATAGCTTTTAAGCCGGAGGCACATACAGTTATTCCCGAACCCTCAACCTTTCTCCTTCTTTCAGTAGGTCTTTTAGCTCTAGCTCTGAGACGTAGGCATCGTCAAGCCTACTAGTCTGCTCAACCTTTCAGTAGTATAATTCATTTGTCTGGTCGGGGTGGGATATCCCTCGCCTTCAGGCGAAGCCTTCAGGTTGACAACTCCTGTAGAATGGGCGAATCATGGGATCGCCACAGTACCGGAGGACCTC